>JAEEGL012682995.1_pt1 | contig 18289 bp, 14 predicted proteins | sample 9134231 | NCBI WGS metagenome assembly JAEEGL01 (sample SAMN16246548, study PRJNA631951) | gut metagenome | biome: gut microbiome; feature: rumen; material: fiber-attached | host: Bos | place: Iran: Karaj | collected 2018-10 | reverse complement strand
TTATTTCCTTCTTTTTGAGCCATTTCTCTTTCCTTCTTTAACAGGATCTGTATCGGGTTCATCCTCAGGAGCGAACATGAAATCAATGGTCCTTAGATCCTTATCGGCAGCCACCCCCTGTATCTTTACCCTGTCTCCCATCTTATATCTTTTACCGCTGTTCTTTCCGCAGACCTCCATCATTATCTCATTATAGATATAGAAGTCATCGGGGATATCCGAAAGTCTTATCATTCCTTCAACGGTATTGGCGAGTTCCACATAGATCCCATAATTGGTAACGCCTGATATTATTCCTTCATAACAGTCACCGATATGGTCTGTCATGTATTCTGCTTTTTTAAGCTTTTCCACATCTCTTTCGGCATCCTGGGCTCTTCTTTCCCTCTGGCTGGATTGCATAGCCACATGCTCCAGGATCCCCTCGTAATGAGAAAGCCTTACTCTTGTCATCCTGCCCCGGAGCTGATCCTTGATTATCCTGTGTATCTGCAGATCCGGATATCTCCTGATGGGTGATGTAAAGTGGCAGTAATACTTATCCGCAAGCCCGAAATGCCCTATGGGCTCAGTCGTGTACTTTGCCTGCCTCATGGATCTTAAGGTCATTCTGGCTATCAGCGCTTCCTCCGGTGTCCCCTCGATACTGTTTATGAGCTTCTGGATCTCCTTCGGATGGATCCCGTCCCTGCTTATCTTAAGAGAGAAACCTAAGTTTACCACGTAATCTCTTAAAAACCTTATCTTTTCAGGGTCAGGTTCCTCGTGGCTCCTGTACACAAAGGGGAGTTCCCCATAGCAGCAGGTCTCTGCCACAGTCTCATTCGCTGCCAGCATGAAGCTTTCTATCATTTTAGTGGCAGTATTGGATATCCTGGGCTCCAGATCCACTGTGTGGCCGTTTTTATCAAGTATTATCTTCGTCTCCTGAAAGTCAAAGTCGATGGCTCCCCTTTTCTGCCTCGTCTTTATCAGGATATCAGAGAGCTCAGCCATATCCTTAAACATCTGCATAAGGAAGCCGCATTCCTGCGTAAGCTCCTCCGATGCGCTGCCTTCAAGGAGACTCAGAACTTCATTATACGACATTCTTCTGTCTGTATTAATAACAGATTCGCATATTTCCGATCCCAGGATCTTTCCTTCAGGACTGATCTTCATTATACACGAAAGTGTGAGCCTGTCTTCCCTGGGATTAAGTGAACAGCACCCGTTTGAAAGCTGTACCGGCAGCATCGGGATGACCCTGTCCGCCAGATATACGCTGGTACCTCTTTCCAGGGCTTCCCTGTCCAGCGCCGAATTCTCCTGGACGTAGTTCGTGACATCCGCGATATGAACTCCCAGTTCATAATTGCCGTTTTCATCGAACTGAAGGCTTACCGCATCATCCAGATCCTTTGCATCCTCGCCGTCTATCGTAACTGTGAGGATATCCCTCAGATCCTTCCTGCCCTGAATATCCGCTTCAGATACGGGCTTTGCGACATTTCCCGCCTGCTCCATCACCTTTTCCGGGAAATCCTCCGGAAGACCGTGTCCTTTAATGACAGACTCGATATCCACTCCGGGGTCATTCTTAAATCCTATGAGTTCTGTGATCTTGCCTTCGCTGTTATGCTTATTATCACCGTATTTGGTGATATGGACTACCACCTTCATACCGGGCAGCGCATTAAGCGAATTCTCTTTCAGTACGAAAACATCATCGGAATTCCTGCCGTCATCGGGAATGACAAAGCCGTAGGTTCCCTTTTTCCCACCGGGCTCATAGGTTCCCACTATATCCGTCACTGCCCTGGAGATTATCCTTACTACTCTTCCCTCGTCACGGTGTCCTCTGCTGCCCCCGGGATTATTGATATCTATCTCGACTATGTCACCATTCATGGCGCCCATAGAGTCTTCACCACGGATAAATACATCCCTGTCCCTGTTCTCCACAATGACAAAGCCGAATCCACCTGTATGGGCCTCATAAACGCCGGTGACCGCAGGAGGTGCTATCAACAGCTTCTTCTTTGCCGAAAGCTTTATTTTTCCTTCTTCTATAAGGGAATCAATAACCTCACGGAATTCCCCGCGGTTTTCCTTTGTGACCTGGAATAAAAGGGCCATTTCCTTTATCTTCATGGGAACATACATCTCGTTTTCCATGAATTCAAGGACCATCGCTTTTCTGTTTTCAAATAATTCATTATCCATAAATATAACCTAATGACGCAAAAACCCCGCCTGCTGATACAGACGGGGTCGATCATCTAAATAATGTGATTCAGAAAAACTTCATATTGAGAAGTACTGACAGAACAAAAAACAGAACAGCCAGAACTCTCGTGATCTTTATCATCATGCCTTCCATTGAATGGCCTTTATTTTTTCCCCAGTATGTATCCGCAGCACCCTGAATGGCACCGAGACCTGCACTCTTACCTTCCTGCATAAGAACAATTGCGGTAAGACCTATACAAACTAACATAAATACTATTGAAACAAAAACTCTCATTTCATAACTCCTATTATTAAATAAAAACTTACAAAATTACAGCAAGCTTTGCAATAATACCACGTAAAAAAGAAATACGCAAGTATATTTGCGAATTTATCATGCAGATATCATTGCTTTTCTGAAACGATTGAATAATACGATCGCATAGGCACATGTCCAGACAAAAGCCTTGTAAAGACCTGCCCAGATGTCATGGGTCACAGAAAATACTGCGAAAGATATGATCATAAAGAATACCATCATCCATGACCATACAGCCGGGAATGATGTACGCTCTGATGTATGCTCTCTGCTGATCTCTGACTGATATGCCCTTGAAGCAGCGCCGGACAGATTTGATACTCCCTCGGCATCCAGGAATGTTTCAAGCTTGCTGGTGTGTTCGGTGGTCACTTCCGTATCCCCGATCTCCTTAAACATGCCGGCCAATTCGGTTCTTTCGTTTTCTTCAGTCTTATTATCCTCTTCGGATCTTACACTCTTTTCTTCTGTATTACGGATCTTCATTCTGAGGCTTCCGCTTCTGCAGACATCGCCGGTTTCCTCATCGATCATCTTATAATAACACTCGTAATCACCTTCTTCTGTATAAGATAAAGGTGTTTCTGTCCACTCAAGCAGATCCGCACTGTACAATACTTTCCGGCCGCTCATGACCTTTCTGGGGAATACCATCTCATGAGCTTCACCGTCGTACCTGACTGTCCTGATCCTGTAATCCGCATGGAATACTTCCTGCTCTTCTTCTGTATCTTCTGTATCTTCATCAACGGTATCGGTATACTCTCCGATAAAATATGACTTTGCTTCCCGGCCAAGCTCGGAATAGTCTTCCGTATCAAATATTATCGTCTCAATATCCGCAGAAAAAGCAGCGTCTCCTTCGGAAAGAGCCTTTGAAAGAGTCTTTCCGCTTCCGTTTCTGTCCTTTGAAGCTGCGGGGATCGTTACAACATAGGTTTTTTCTTCTTCGGTATTTACGGTATCCTCTGTTGAGCTTTCAAAGCTGTATCCCTCTTCATCATGTGATTTGATCTCTTTTGAAACGGGATCATAAGATATATCACTGTCTCCGGGATACATGCTGAGATTTACCGAATCAACCCTTATGGGATTGGATCCGGCTCTTACGGTAAATTTGAACGTAGCATTATCATCTTCGTCAAAGGATACGGAATCCGTAAAGTTTACGGAATAAGAAACAGTTTCCTCGGAAACAGGGATCTCCTCGGTACTGTCATCAGACTTCTTTTTCTTTTCAGTCTGTGTGGTCAATAACTCTTCACTGATCTCTTCATCAAAAACAGCCTCTTCCTCATATACGATCTCTCCGAAAGACTCTTCTCCCTGAGATCCTTCAGAGCCGCTTCCGCTGTTCTGATTAGTATCATCTGTTATTTCTTCCACACCTTCTGCTGCAGGCGAATCGTATTCATCAGCAGTTTCATCAGGACTTTCTCCTATCTGGTCACCGGAGCTGCCGCTGTCACCGCTGCTGCTGTCACCGCTGCTGCTGTCACCGCTGCTTTCTGAAGCGGTATCATCACCACTGTCATCGGAACCGGTATCTACAGAATCTTCGCTGCTGTTTCTGTCAGGCTCGGGCGATCCCTCAGACTCATCCACAGATCCTCCGTCAGTTCCCTCTTCCACAGAGTCAACTGCCCCCTCCTCTTCCGTCTGTTCTTCATCAACATCCGCAAGGGTGTACACTCCAGTATTGGACAATATGAGTGCTGTACTAAGTATAGCCGCCAGAATTTTAGTATTCTTAAGCCTTCTCATAGGATCAACTCCGATAAAAAACTACAATTACCGCCTATATATAGCATTAGTATAAACCAACAAAATATTGAGGTCAATATAAAACTGACCTCAATACTTTGTAAATTCTTATGAAATTCTTAGAATTTGATTAAAGCGCCTACAGTTAATCAATCTTGAAACTCTCATTTTTTAACAAGAAGCGATTCTCCTGTCATCTCTGCAGGTTTCTCAAGGCCCATGCATTCAATGAGTGTGGGCACTATATCGCAGAGTTTTCCGCCCTCTTTAAGGGTATATCCCTCATCATAATTAACGAGGATGAAAGGAACGGGATTTGTGGTATGTGCTGTATAGGGTTCGCCTGTCTCATAATCTACAAGCTGCTCGGCATTTCCGTGGTCTGCGCATATGAACATTACACCGTCCACTTCCTTTATGGCTTCAACAGCCTTTCCTACGCATGTATCAACGGTCTCAACAGCCTTTATTGCGGAAGCCTCAACTCCAGTATGTCCTACCATGTCGGGATTTGCGAAGTTGATGATGATCACATCATATTTTCCGGACTTGATGGCATCCACCAGCTTGTCACATACCTCCGGTGCGCTCATCTGAGGCTTTAAGTCGTATGTGGGCACATCCTTGGGGCTGTTTACGAGGACCCTGTCCTCGTTCTTATTGGGTTCTTCCACTCCTCCGTTAAAGAAGAATGTAACGTGGGCATATTTCTCGGTCTCGGCGATACGGCACTGTTTCATTCCCTTTGCGGCAAGGTATTCGCCGAATGTATTATTGATCTCCTGCTTCTTGAAAGCTATCTCCTTATTGGGGATAAGGGGATCGTAATCTGTAAAGCAGACATATGTTATCTTTTTCCTGGGGCCTCTGTCGAACTTGTCAAACTCATCATCACAGAAGCAGTGGGTGATCTCACGTGCCCTGTCAGGCCTGAAGTTGAAGAATACGATGGAGTCGCCGTCATTTATGGTTGCTACAGGCTTTCCGTCCTTCTTTACCACGAAAGGAACCACAAATTCATCGGTCACATCCTTATCGTAGGAAGCCTGTATTCCTGCGGTCGCTGAATCTGCTTCCTCTCCAATTCCCTTTGTAAGGGCTATATATGACTTTTCAACCCTGTCATAATTATTATCCCTGTCCATGGCGTAATATCTTCCGTGAACCGAAGCCACTTCACCAACGCCTATCTCTTTCATCTTCTGTTCCAGTTCTTCCACATATTCCTTACCGGATGCGGGAGGTGTATCACGTCCGTCTAAGAAGCAGTGAACGTATACCTTTTTAAGTCCCTCTCTTTTCGCGAGTTCGAGAAGTCCGTAAATATGTGTGTTGTGGCTGTGTACTCCGCCGGGAGATACCAGTCCGTAGAAGTGGATCGCAGCATCATTCTTTTTCGCATTGTTCACTGCATCGAGAAGTGCCTCATTCTTAAAGAAATCCCCGTCTTCTATCTCCTTGGTGATCCTTGTGAGCTCCTGATAGATTATCCTTCCGGCACCCATGTTCATGTGTCCCACTTCGGAATTACCCATCTGTCCGTCAGGAAGTCCTACGGCAAGGCCGCTGGCATTTCCTTTAACAAAAGGATATTCCTTCATAAGAGAATCTATAACAGGTGTTTTAGCTTCGTAAACAGCGTTATGTTCGGTCTTCTCGTTTAATCCGAATCCATCCATTATAAGCAGTACTGCAGGTTTCTTTCCCATGTTCTTAATTTCCTTTCTCGTGATATTCCTTTTCTGTATTAACGTTCCAGATATTTGTTTTATCCGTCCTGCCGGAGAGGATATTGTCCACTGTCAGGAAGGAGGTCATCATTGAATGATCTATATTGTTATATCTGTGCTGACCATTTCTGCCTACACAGAAAAGATTGTCAAATCCGTTCAGATATGAGATCACCTCATCTATTCTATCATAGGTGTCAAAGTAGGCAGGATAAGCCTTTTTAACCCTTTCAACATGGCTGTCCATAACGTCTTCAGCCCTGTCTATAAGCCCCATTTTCACAACCTCTGATATGGCGAATCTGGTGAACTGCTCATCCGTTAAGCTCCACAGCCTGTCACCTTCGTTTGCAAAGTATTCAAGGCCCACCCATACGGTATTCTTTAGATCCTGTACGAGATAAGGTGACCAGTTATTGTAGATCTGGAATCTTCCAAGCTTTACGGATCTGTCATGAACATATACCCAGTTATCCGGAACTATGTCGGATACAGTCCTTATCTTCGTCTGGTTTTTAAGATTGAGCTTCGGCACCAGTATTCCAAGAGTCATATAATCCCTGTAGGGAAGTCCCTTCGCTATCTCGGATATTCCCCTGGGAACATCATTCATTCCTCCAACCAGATCTTTAATGGGCATGGACGAAATAACGTAGTCCGCATCTATTGCGGTCATGACCCCGTTTTTTTCATATACGACACCTTGTACATGACCCGCATTCTGATCGGTCCGGATCTCACGGGCTGCAGCACCCTTTATGATCTGTCCGCCCATTTTCTCTATTTCCGCGGCAGTAACATCCCATAACTGCCCGGGTCCGAGCTTGGGGTAAGAAAATGCTTCGATAAGCGATGTTTCCACATGCCTCTTATCCCTGGATGGAAGCATCTTTGAAAATACATCTTTTATGATGGCGATTATGGACAGACCCTTAACTCTCTGTGCTCCCCAGCTGGGATCGATGTCTCTCGGGTGCCTGCCCCAGAGGTTCTCAGTATAGTGCTCGAAAAACATGGAATAAAGCTTCTTACCGAACCTGTTGATATAAAAGTCTTCCAGCGAATTCTCGGGCCTCTTATGCAGTATTGACGCTATATATGAGAATCCGACTTCTATAGTGGTCAAAAGCCCCATGTTGATAAATGTCTCGGGCTTTAAGCTGATGGGATAATCAAAGAATTTGGAATTAAAATAGATCCTTGAAACCCTGTTTCTGTTAAGCATGACCCTGTCATCCCTCTCAGGATCGGGACCGCCCTTTTTAAGCTGCTTTCTGTTTCCGAGAATGATATCATCATAGGCGGGAGCTCCCTGCATCGGAAGCATCTCCTCCCACCACTTGTTTACGCGGTCAACCTTTGAGAAAAACCGGTGGCCACCCATGTCCATACGGTTTCCCTTATAATTTACGGTCTTGGAAATGCCTCCCATGTCCTGGCTTTCTTCCAGAACAATAACATCCATACCGCCTTTTCCTCTTTTCAAAAGCTCATACGCCGCCGTAAGTCCGGCAGGGCCAGCTCCTATGATAACCGCTTTCTTCATATTCCCAGCACCTTTTTGTAATACTTCATATTCTCGCTGATATCACCGTTAAAGATAGATGAACCCATTACTATCACGTTCGCACCGGCTTTAGTAACTGTTGTTATCGTATTCTTGTCGATCCCGCCGTCCACCTGGATATCCATTTCAAGCCCCAGCTCATTGGATCGTCTTCTGACTTCTTCTATCTTGGCTGTGCATTCTTCCATATATTTCTGACCGCCAAATCCGGGTCTCACGGTCATGACCAGAACCATGTCCGTTTTTTTCAGCATCTCATCGGTTATTTCGGAGACCGGGGTTTCCGGACTTATGGAAAGCCCTACCCTTTTACCTGTCTTTCTTATCAGTGAAAGAGTCCTGTCTACATCCTTTGAAGCCTCCAGATGAACGGTGATACCGTCAGCCCCGCATTCCGCAAATGTCTCAATATATCTGTCCGGATCCACGATCATAAGATGTACGTCAAAGAAAAGGGAGCTTTTCTTCCTTATGGACTTTATAACCGGCATTCCGAATGAAATACTGGGCACAAATACCCCGTCCATCACATCAACATGGAGATAATCCGCCCCCTCTTTTTCCACAAGGGCTATAGCATCTCCCAGATTATTAAAATCTGCTGCCAGTATGGAAGGTGAAATCTTGTAATTCACTAGTAGCGTCTCCTTTTACTGATCTCTTCGTAAAAAAGCTTGTAAGATCCATATCTTTCTTCCGGGATCTCTCCCTCTGAAAGCATCTCTTTTACCTTGCAATCCGGTTCGCTGATATGGGAACATCCCGAATAATAGCACTCGTTCTTATATCTTCCGATCTCCGGAAAATAGTTGTCCAGTTCGGAACTCTCTATGCCCGGAAGCTCCAGAGAGGAAAATCCCGGCGTATCTATGATGTACGAATCCTCCTGTACTTCAATAAGCTCCACATGCCTGGTGGTCTGTTTACCCCTGCCTATCTTCCGGCTGATCTCTCCGGTGATCATGGCTTCTTTCCCCGAAAGGGCATTTATGATGGATGACTTTCCTGCCCCCGAAGGTCCGGCTACGGTTGTGATCTTCCCTCTCAGAAGATCCCTCAGGTCATCTATACCGGTATCATTAACGACACTTGTAAAAAGGATGCCAACACCCGCACCCTTGTAAATTCTCTTAAATCTGTCAAGCTCTTCCGGCCCGCCCAGATCATCCTTATTAAAGACAAGGATCACATCAATGTCCTGTCTCCTCATTTCGATCAAAAACCGGTCCAGAAGGTCCAGGGCCGGCTCGGGAGTATGTACCGCAAATATTACCAGGGCCTGGTCAACATTGGCAACCTGAGGCCTTGTAAGGGCATTCTTCCTGTCCTTTATCTCTACCACATTGCCTTCCACGTCATCCGTGTCAGTCACTTCAAATAACACCCGGTCTCCTACGAGCGGAGATATCTTCTTCTTTCTGAAAAGCCCCCTTGCCCTGCATTGATAGGTGCCGTCAGCACTTTTGGGAGGCGTATCCGGTTTTTCGCCGCTGTCAGGTTTCACATAGTAAAACCCTGACATTGCCTTTATGATGCGTCCTGATGTCATCTGAAAATTTTCGTTACTCCGCTGTAAAATTCACAACCTGGGTCGATGTCTGCGGTGTTTCTTTTGTACCGCTCACTATCTGTCCGTTATCATCTTCATATTCTGCCTGCTCAACCACTGTATAGGCTACGGTCAGCACTCCTGAAGGAGCGGTCACACCGGTCAGGGTGATGGGAGCCGGCAATGTACTTACGGTCTGCGAATAAATAACCGAATTATCCACGCTGGATGTTATGGTTATCTGGGCAGCTGTTCCCGGCGTATATCCGTTCGGTGCCTCTACATTAATGGTACCGCCGTATGTTCCGGGTCCTTTGCTTACCACAAAGCTTACTGTTGTTGAATCACTTACTGTAGCTCCGGCCTCGGGAGTCTGTGAGATAACTGCACCTGCAGGCACTAACGCCGAATTCTCTTCCAGCACCTCACCAAATGAAATATCTGCTGCGGCAAGGGCTGCTTTAGCTGCTATTTCCGTAAGTCCCACAAGATTGGGAACAGTCTTATTGGCAGCCTGGGATCCGGTACTGATGACTATAAGAACCTGGCTTCCCTCTTCTGCCAGTGTATCTGCTTCAGGACTCTGTGAAATGACATTTCCCGCTTCCACGGTATCGCTTTCGCTCTCTGTCTCGGAGACACTGAATCCTGCTGTTTCAAGTTTTACCTTTGCCTCTGCCTTCGAAAGGCCCTTGACATCCGGAACTCCGGATCCGTCTTCACCGGTACTGATCGCCAGTATTACTGTGGATCCCTGGGCAACCTCGGCTCCATCGGAAAGCACGTTGCCGTCCTCATCACTTACCTGGATAACGCAGCCCTTCTCTATCTCGGAAGAAGGCCTGTTTTCACTGGTAACCACCAGTCCAAGGGCTGTAAGACGGGTCTTTGCATCCGCAAAAACAAGTCCGGTAACACCCGATATTGTAACTTTATCTCCTTGATTCTCATCTTCGGAATAAAGCTCAGTTGAAGAATTGTCCGAAGATCCGACTCCCAGGAGTCCGCTGTATTTCCTTACAAATACTATGATAATGACCACAAGGATGATAACCGCGATCACGGCAAGGGCCGTCATCATCATCTGCATTCCGGGATCCATATCCTCTTCGTCATCATCGTCATCCATATCGTTCAGCCTGCGCTGACGCTTTTTCGCAGTATCAACCTTGACCTTTTCCCTGCGTTTCTCTTCACGGATACTTCTGCCTACACCGATAGCCTCCATCTTCTTCCTCTGAGGCTTCTTTGTGGCCTTGGACTCGGTCTTTCTTACCTTTCTGGCACGGGGTCTTTCGCCCTCGTAATCCTCGTAATCCTCATAGACCTCATCTTCTCCGGTGTATTCTTCTTCCTCCTCGTATCTGTGTCCTCTTTTTCCGCCTGCTACATAGGCCTTGAAAACATCATCATTGAGATCCACAGATCCGGTCTGTCTCTTTATATCTTCCCTGTCGTAGTCAGTGACCATCTTGGTCGCTCCGCCGGCAATGTCCTCGTTTCCTATCCTCTTAACGAAGTTGTCGTCAGGATTCACGAGAGACTTTTTCAGATCGGCGATGAGCTCGGTCATGCTGGTATATCTTCTGTCAGGGTTCTTCTCCGTACTCTTGAATATTATCTGCTGAACACTTAAAGGAATATCATCCACATAATCCCTGGGATCAGGCATAGGCTCCTGTATCTGCTTTATGGCGATGGAAACCGTGGTCTCCCCGTCAAAAGGCACCCTTCCGGTAACCATTTCGAATAAGACTATTCCCAGAGAGTAGATATCGCTCTTTTCATCGGAATATCCGCCCCGCGCCTGCTCCGGAGAAGTATAGTGAACGGATCCCATAACGTTTGATGTGATGGTATCGCTGGTGGCAGCCCGCGCTATACCGAAATCCGTCACCTTTACCTTACCTTCTTTGGAGATAATGATATTCTGGGGCTTAACATCCCGGTGGATAACATGGTTCAGATGGGCTGCTTCCAGTCCCATTGAAACCTGTATTGTGATGCTGACTGCTTCCTTCACGGAAAGCCTCAGCTTTTTCTCGATGTAATGCTTTAATGTGATGCCTTCAACAAGCTCCATTACAATGTAATAGAGACCATCCTGCTGTCCCACATCATAAACATTTACTATATTCGGATGAATGAGAGCCGCAGCAGACTGGGCCTCTGTACGGAACTTCGCAACGAAATTCCTGTCCTCGGAAAACTCGCTCTTAAGTACCTTTACGGCAACAAAACGATCCAGCCGGTGATCCTTTGCCTTATAGACATCGCTCATTCCGCCTGCACCTATTTTACTTATGATCTCATAACGCTCTCCAAGGAGCATTCCTTCTCTTAACATATCTTAAGCTCCTAAGCTTTCATCGCAAATGGTTCTATGATAATGACGCCGATATTGTCCTTACCGCCGTTTTCGTTAGCCTGTTCTATCAACGACTCCGTCATACCCGCAACGTCGTTTTCCCTTTCAATGATGGTACGGATATCCTGATCCTCCACCATATTTGAAAGGCCGTCGGTACACATGAGGATCCTGTCTCCCTCCCTCAGCTTCATATCAAAAAAGTCCACTTTAAGGTCGGTTGAAGCTCCAATCGCACGTGTTATTATATTCTTATCGGGATGAACCCTGGCCTCTTCCTTGTCGATCTTTCCGGCCATCACCATTTCTTCAACAAGTGAATGGTCCCTGGTTATCTGGACTATATCATCATTTACGAGATAGAGGCGGCTGTCTCCCACGTTTGCGACATAGAGATAGTCGTCCACAATGGTGGCCACTACAATGGTAGTCCCCATTCCTTCATACTCAGGCTTCTTACTGGCCTCTTCCATAAGGGCCACATTTGCCTTCTCTATTGCTGATCTGATGTTTTTAATGGGATTATCCAGATCTGAGCGCTGAATCTCATCTACTATGAAACGCGCCGTGAAAGAAGATGCAAAATCACCGGCGGCATGTCCTCCCATGCCATCCGCCACAATAAACAGGTTGGGAAGCTTCCCCACCGGATTCTCCGATGAGAAAACATAATCCTGATTGATCTGTCGTTTTTTGCCCACGTCAGTTGCGGAAAAAGTTTTAAGCATGAAATCTTTCCTCCAGATGCTTCCTCCTTAACTGTCCGCAAGCACCGTCAATATCTCTGCCCATTTCTCTCCTAATAGTAACATTAATTCCGTTTTTTTCAAGTTTGGATTTGAAAGAAGCGATGGCACTTTCGCTGCTCCTTTTGAAATCCCTCTCTTTTACGGGATTAATGGGGATAAGATTCACATGTCCTTTTAATCCCTTAAGGAGCGATGACAGTTTATCCGCATCCTCAGCCGAGTCATTTACCCCTTCGGAAAGAGCATATTCAAAGGTGACTCTTCTGCCTGTAACATCAAAATAGTATCTGACTGCCGACATTATCTCTTTAAGAGAGTATTTCTTTGCTATCGGCATTATCTGCTGCCTCTTCTCATCATCCGGAGCATGGAGGGAAAGTGCAAGGGTTATCTGCAGCTTTTCTTCCGCAAGATCCCTGATCCCCTGTACCAGTCCGCAGGTACTCACCGTGATATGTCTTTCTCCGATATTTAATCCGTTCTCATCGGAGATCATCTTAATAAACCGGAGTAGGTTTACATAATTATCCAGAGGCTCGCCGCTTCCCATAACTACAATATTGGAAACTCTTTCTCCTGTAGCCCTCTGAATGGCATATACTTCATCCAGCATCTCCGAAGCCGTCAGATCCCTGACACATCCGTCGAGAGTTGAAGCGCAGAAACGGCATCCCATCCTGCATCCCACCTGTGAAGAAATACAGACACTGTTCCACTCCCTGTACTTCATCCACACGGCTTCGATAACATTTCCGTCTCCCAGGGCGAAAAGAAATTTCCTGGTGCCGTCAACCGCAGAAACCTGCATATCTTCAACCTTTAAGGACGTATAATCACACTCGTTTTTTATAAATTCCTTTATGCTTTTAGGAATATTTCCCATTTCATCCACATTCCTGGCAAGCTTAACATGCATCCAGGAATACAGCTGGTCTGCCCTGAAACGTTTTTCTCCTCTTTCAAGCATGAGAGAAGTAAGCTCTTCTTTTGTAAGTGATTTTATGTCAACCATATTCACGCTCTTCCCTTCCGGAAAACAGAATAATAGAAACCATCCGTTCTTTTTTCGCCCGGAAGAAGCAGTTTTTCTCCTAAAAGTTCATAATCGAATTCATTTTGTATCCAATTTCTCTGTTCGATCGTTTCATCACTGGTGATTGTGCAGACGGAAAACAATAGATAACCCCCGTTTTTAAGATAGGTATCAGTCGCTTTCAGTATATCCCTCTGTAACAATTGTAACGATTCGATATCCTCGGGTTTTACGCGATATTTGAGATCATTCTTTCTTCCCATAACACCCAGTCCGGAGCATGGAAGATCAGCTATTATTATATCCGCCCCCTCATCTTTGTTTTCATCTTCGGTAACATTTGATTGCCTGGCGTCTATAACAAAAGTTTTTATTATTTCAAGACCTAATCTGGACTTATTTTCTTCAATAAAGGCAATTTTACTCTCTGATATATCTCTGGATTCCACACTGAAATTTCCATTACAGCTGTTTTCATCCCTGTATTTCATGAGGATCTCTGCTGAATGACAGCTTTTCCCTCCGGGCGAAGCACAGACATCGATGATCCTCAGGTTTTCCGGATGATCTCTTTTAATAATGCCTGCTATTTCATCGCCTATTCCCATTGAGCTTACATCCTGTACGGAAAACAGGCCTTCCTCAAAGCCCTCAATACTTCCTATAGATGAAAAACCGCTTATCTCAAGGGCATAGGGATGATCAGGCACATCTTTAACCTCTATTCCCTGATCAGCCAGTTTCTTCCTCATTTCTTCGGTATTCGTCTTTGTCTCATTAATTCTTATGTAAACCGGACCGGCCTCCAGACAGTATTTAAAGATCTCTACAGTCTTTTCCTCTCCGAATTCCTCCGTAAATCTCTCATATATCCATTCAGGAAAAGAGTATCTTATGGAAGGATCTTTGATAGAGTCTATATCAATGCTTTCTCTTGCCATGCTCCGTAAAACCCCGTTCACGAATCCGGAAAGGGGCTGCATATGCTTCTTCTTAACCAGCCGTACCGCCTCATCACAGACAGAATGCACAGGGATATGCTCCATAAATAACATTTGATATGTGCTCATTCTCAGGATGTTTCTAATGACAGGTTTCATTTTTCCGGTCTTTATACGCGAAAAGCGGTCGATCACGTGATCAAGCGTGATCCGCCGCTCAACTGTCCCCTCTGTGAGTATCTTTATAAAGGCCCTGTCTTCTCTGCTGAGATATCCATACCTTGTCAGTACTCCGTTGATGAGCATATTCAGTTTCTGCCCCTCTTTTTCCTGGAGCAGAAGGGACTCCAGGACTATCAGCCTGAGAGAAGTCCCTTTATCATCCCTGCTGTTCTTTCCTTTAGTCACGTCTCCTGTTTCCTCCGAATAAGAGGATGAGTCTTAATAGTGACAGAATGGAAGCTGCCGCTGCCGCTACATAGGTCAATGCCGCAGCAGATAAAACCTTCTTCGTACACTGAAGCTCTTCCTCAGAAAGAATACCCTGGTTCTCAAGCTGCAAAAGAGCCCTGCGGCTTGCATCAAATTCCACCGGTAGAGTAACTATCTGAAATAACACTCCAAAAGAAAACAATAATATACCTAATGTAATAAAGGTCTGTCCCATCTGCCCCAGGAAGAATCCCAGAATACATATAGGAAGTCCTGCTTTTGAACCGAAGTTTGCAACCGGTACCAGAGCAGATCTTATAGAAATAGGAACATATCCTTCCGCATGCTGGAGCACGTGTCCGCATTCGTGGGCAGCAACGCCGATGGCTGCAACCGATCCCGATCCGTATACCGAATCGGAAAGATTGACTGCCTTGGTTGAAGGATTATAGTGATCCGTCAGTTCTCCGGAAATATGATTTACGGTAACATCTGATAACATATTTTTATCCAAAATCCTCATGGCAGTCTGGGCTCCCGTCATTCCGGAACCGGATCTGACCTGTGAGTATTTTCTGAAAGTGGATTTCACATGAGCAGATGCTGCCATGGAAAGAATAGCTCCTATAATGACCAGAATATAGGTCCAATTATATGTTATTGAATAAAGTCCCATCGGATAATACATGATATTAATCACCTCCTGATAAATCTCGCACACTATATATAGTGTTAGCACTCGTTACTATATGCAAATTACTCAAATTATGGTTAAAACCCTTATTTTACGCTGTTTGACTGTTTTTAGGCAGAAATCATATGTTTTTTATCCTAATGACTCTCCTATCTCCGGACGAACCCCTAACATGAAATCATGGGCACTCATCCTCTTTTTTCCCTCCAGCTGCAATTCTTTAATAACTAATGATTGCTCACCACACTTTACTGTAAAATCGTCTTTTGTAATATTTGTTATTGTACCTATCTGATAAATATCATCTGTCTTTATATCGTCAGTAACACTTGCTTTCCATATCTTCAGGTTCTTATTTCTGAATCTTGTATAGGCACTGGGCCATGGATTCATGGCTCTGATCAGTCTTTCAAGTTCAACGGCACTGTTTTTGAATTTTATAGCACCCGTTTCCTTGTTTAACATCCCCGCATATGAGGATTTTGAATCATCCTGCTTCTCCGGAGTGAGCTTTCCCGCCTCAATAAGGGGTATAGCTTCTGTTATCATTAAGGCTCCAAGCTTTGAAAGCTTTTCAAATAGGCTTCCTCCGGTTTCCTCATCATCTATTTCGATGCTTCTCTTCATCAGGATGTCCCCTGTGTCCAGCCCCTCATTCATCTGCATGATGGTGACTCCGGTCTCTTTCTTTCCGTCCATTATGCATTTCTGAATAGGTGCCGCGCCCCTGTACTCCGGCAGGAGGGAGGCATGGATGTTCACACACCCGTATTTGGGAATATCCAGTATTTCTTTTGATAATATCTGACCGAAAGCTGCTACAACGATGAGATCCGGCTTTTTATCCCTGATCACCCTGACAGCCTCGGGATCCTTCACCTTTTCAGGCTGGAAAACTTCAATTCCGTGTTCAACAGCACACATTTTGACAGGGGGCATGGATATATCTTTTCCTCTGCCCTTGGCCCTGTCCGGTTGTGTAACAACCATTATTATATTCTGTTCCGCCCTGATAAGCTCTTTAAGCGCCCCTTCAGCAAAGTCCGGGGTGCCCATGAAGATTATGTTCATTCGCTTTCCTCTTCTACAAGCTCTTCTACGTCCTTTAATTCTCCTTCTACGAGGTCCACATAGAGTTTTCCGTCAAGGTGATCCACCTCATGGCATATTGCTCTTGCCAGAAGCTCTGTTCCCTCCAGCTCCTGCTGCTCCATGTTTTCATCATAGTATACGACCTTGGCGTAGTTGGGCCTGGTCACAAGTCCTGCCTTTCCGGGAACTGAAAGACAGCCCTCTGATCCGGTCTGTTCGCCGCTGGTCTCCACTATTTTGGGATTGATAAGTACGTGGGGATCATCTCCACAGTCTATGATGACTATTCTCTTAAGAACCCCAACCTGAGGAGCTGCAAGTCCCACTCCGTTGGCCTCATAAAGGGTCTCAAACATATCATCTATAAGTTCCTTAACCCTGGGAGTGACTTCCTTTACCTCCCTGGATTCCTTAAGTAGTATTTCGTCTCCTATTTCCCTAATCTGCCTTAAAGCCATTCTTACCTCTTTCTACTGCGGATCAAAATCAAATGTGACTGTGGTGTCATACCTGGAGTCCTTCCTTCTGCTGTCCTCTATGCTTTCCATAACACTCGTTAGCACCTCATAATCATCATGCCTTACATAGAGTACATACCGGAAAATATCCTTTAATTTACCGATCACATCCGGCGCAGGTCCCAGTATCTGTATATTGTCATTTCTGATACTGCCTGCGGTTTTTTTCAGTATTTCCGCTTCTTTTCTTACTATATCTTCATCCCCGCCTTCTATCAGCACCTTCAAAAGGTGTGATACCGGAGGATAACCGCAGAGTTCCCTGTATATTATCTCCTGCGAGTAAAACCTATTATAATCCTGATGTGCGGCCGCTTCAATACTATAGTGCTCGGGGGAATAGGTCTGTATCACCACTTCTCCCTCCTTATCACCCCTGCCGGCCCTTCCGGCTGCCTGTGTGATAAGGTCAAAGGTCCTTTCGGCCGACCTGAAATCCGATGCGTTAAGCGACAGATCCGCAGCGATTATCCCTACCAGCGTGACATTTGGAAAATCGTGGCCCTTTACGATCATCTGGGTCCCGATCAAAATATCAGCTTTTCTGTCCTTAAAAGCCGAAAGTATATTGTCGTAGTCCCCTTTTCGCCTGGTGGTATCTCCGTCCATCCTGAGAATACCGGCTCCGGGAAAGAGCTTTTTCACACTCTCCTCAACCTGTTCCGTGCCGGCCCTCATGCCTCCGATATACCGTGATCCGCATTCGGGGCAGGTCTTCACCATCTTAGTCCTGTAGCCGCAATAATGACAGGTGAGGAATCCGTCCTTATGGGAGGTCAGGGACACGTCACAGTGCGGGCATTTGACCACGTGACCGCATTTTCTGCAGTTTATGAAGCCGGAATACCCTCTTCTGTTTAAGAAAAGCATGATCTGCTCATTCTTTTCAAGCCTGTCCCGCATAAGGTCCTGAAGCCTGATGGAAAACATGGATCTGTTGCCCCTCTTCAGTTCTTCCCTTAAGTCCACTACAGACACTTTGGGAAGGGTACCGCCTGTTGGACGGCTGTTCATCGTAAACAGCCTGTATTCGCCTCTTCTGGCCCTGTATTCAGCTTCCACCGAAGGCGTTGCCGAACCGAGGACCAGGGACGCTCCAGCTATGGCTGCTCTTTCCGCAGCAGTTTCCCTGATATGGTATTTAGGCATGTTATCGGCCTTATAGCTGTTTTCATGCTCTTCATCGATGATTATCACCCCCAGGTCATTAAAGGGGGTAAATAAGGCAGATCTGGGGCCTATCATCACATCTATCTCACCGGCCCTCGCCCTCTCAAACTGATCATATCTCTCTCCGGGAGAAAGACGGCTGTGCATATAGG
>JAEEGL012554707.1_pt1 | contig 18289 bp, 20 predicted proteins | sample 9134231 | NCBI WGS metagenome assembly JAEEGL01 (sample SAMN16246548, study PRJNA631951) | gut metagenome | biome: gut microbiome; feature: rumen; material: fiber-attached | host: Bos | place: Iran: Karaj | collected 2018-10 | reverse complement strand
GTTATTTTAATGAATACATTAATAGTGTTAGTTCTGATCGTTTGTTTTCTATAACATCAATTATTGAAAATTTACTTGAAGAGAATAAAGATTATTGTGATGATAAAAATTATGATCATATTGCTAATATTTTTTGCACAATAGCTGTTTATAAAACTTTAATTCAAGAAGGTAATAGTGTTAAAGACGCTTATGATATCGTCGCTAATAAAATATGGGATTATATTAAGGAACGTAAAAGTAAATATCAATCAATGTACAAATTGCCATATGCTTTAAAAATCGCTAATGAATTAGTTCCTAAAATGATAGATGCATCATCAGGATATGGTTGGAATTATACTTGGCATTTAGAGCAAAATAAAAATGATCGATTACAATATGAATGTACTAGTTGTATTTATCAACAATTGTTTGCTAAATATAATTTACCATTCTTTGGACCAGTATATTGTTATTGTGATTATTTAAAATATGGTGATTTAGAAGATATTCAATTTACAAGAAATCATACTTTATGTCAAGATGGTCAACCTTGTGATTTCTTATTTACAAGAAAAAAATAATAATTAAAACTAATAATTTATTTATTAGTTTTTTTATGCTATTATTATGATAGGTGGATAATGAAGGAAAAAACAATTATATTTATTACGATGTTAATGAATCTATTTATTGCCGTTACGAAGTTGTTGACTGGTATTATTTTTTCTTTTAACACGCTTATTTCAGATTCATTACAATCATTTTTAGATTTTTTTACGGATATTACTTGTTTTTTAGCTATTAAAATTGGTCGTAGAAAACCTGATCAAAAATATCCTTTTGGTTATGGACAGGTGCATTCCGTCTTTAATTTATTAACTGGATTATTATTGTTTACTATTGGTTTTTATCTTTTCTACCATATCTTTCAATTTAGTAGTATAACGAATATTGATGCGGATGTTTTCATTATTCTTTCTTTAATGTTATTAATGAAATACTTTGTTGTATATTTATTAAAAAAATATGGTAATAAATATGAAAACCAAGTATTACTAGAATCATCTAAAGAATCGTTCACAGATTTATTAACAGCATCTATTACTTTAATTGTTTCATTGTTAATTTATTTTAGAAAGTATATACCATTAGATATTGATTACGATAAAATAGGTACTATTATTATGTGTTTAATGGTCTTTTATTCATCAGTTAGTATTATGGTTCATAATATTATTGAATTATTACCAAATACAACGAAGGATTTAGATTTAGAGAATAAAATTAGAAAATTAATAGAGCAAAATAATATCGATTGTGTTAATATAAAGATTATTAAATATTATTTGTATTATCAAGTAATAATTAAAATTGAAGTTAATAAAAATATGATTATGAAAGATTATTTTAAAATATCAGAAAAATTAAAAATAGATATCAAAAAATTAGATAGTAAAATTCATTTTGTTAACTTTAACTTAGTTGAAAGGAAATAATATGAAATACGAAAAGGCAATTGTTAGAACAAGCATTATAAGTATTATAGTTAATATATTACTATCTGTTTTTAAAGCAGTAGTAGGATTAATATCTAATTCCATTGCTATTATTTTAGATGCTGTAAATAATATAACTGATGCGTTATCATCAATTATTACGATTATTGGTACAAGAATAGCTTCTAAAGCTCCTGATAAAGAACATCCTTATGGGCACGGAAGATTAGAATATTTAACAGCTACTTTTATTGCAATAATTATTATTTATGCTGGTGGTACATCATTAATAGAAGCGATTAAGAAAATAATTCATCCAGAAGTACCAGATTATTCAATGGTAACTATCTTTTTACTTTTAGTTGCGATTATTACCAAAATAGTTCTTGGTACATTTGTTAAAAAGAAGGGTGAACAATTAAATTCTCATTCTCTTGTTAATTCAGGAGTTGATGCTTTATTAGATGCTATTATATCTTTTTCAACATTAGTAGCAGCAGTAGTATTCTTATCAACAGGTGTTAGTCTAGAAGCATATCTTGCCGTTATTATTTCCATAATTATTATTCGTTCTGGTATTATGATGATTAAAGAAACAACAAGTCAAATACTTGGTGAAAGAGTAGATAGTAAAATATCTTTAAGAATAAAAAAAGTAGTTAATGCATTCGATGAAGTAAATGGCGTTTATGATCTTGTATTAAATAATTATGGACCTGATATTTATATGGGATCACTTCATATTGAAGTATCCGAAAAATTAAACGCTGTTGATATTGATCATTTAACAAGAAAAATAACGAATGTTGTTTTTGATAAATGTGGTGTTATTATAACCGCTGTTGGTATTTATTCTTATAATGAAAAAGATAAAGAATGTACAAAAATAAGAAAAAAGATTAATGATATTGTTGAAAAATATCCATCAATCTTACAAATGCATGGCTTTTATGTTAATAAACAAGAAAAAGATATTAACTTTGATTTAGTTATTGATTTTAACGAAAAAGATAAAGTATTAATATATAAGAAAGTCTTAGATGAAGTAAGTAAAGCTTTACCAGATTATCATATATATATTGTTTTAGATTCTGATATTTCTGATTAAACAGTAAAATTTTATTACTGTTTTTTTCATGTTAATTAAAGTGTGTTACAATAGATGTACGGAGGGATTATGGAACAAACATCTTTATTTGAAAGAAATGAATATGAACCACTTGCTTCTAGAATGCGACCTAAAACTTTAGAAGAATTTGTTGGTCAAGAACATTTATTAGGCAAAGATAAAATACTACGAAGAATGATTGAAAATGATAATATTTCTTCCATGATATTTTGGGGACCTCCAGGAGTAGGAAAAACAACTTTAGCTAAAATCATTGCTAAGAAATCCGAGGCTCGTTTTGTGAATTTTTCTGCTGTAACATCAGGTATTAAAGAAATAAAAAATGTTATGGAAGATGCTGAAAAGAATAACTTTTTAGGTGTTAAAACGATTCTCTTTGTAGATGAAATACATCGCTTTAATAAAGCCCAACAAGATGCCTTTTTACCATATGTTGAAAAAGGATCAATTATTTTAATTGGGGCAACTACTGAGAATCCATCTTTTGAGATTAATAACGCCCTTTTATCTAGATGTCGTGTATTTGTATTAAAAGAATTAACGACTGATGATATTATGACTCTTCTAAAAAGAACACTAACTGATCCACGAGGCTTTGGTTCTGAGAAAATAAAAATTAAAGACGAGGATTTACATTTAGTTGCAGAATTCTCTAATGGTGATGCAAGATCAGCATTAACAATTCTTGATATGTTAGTATTAAATGGTCATCTTACTAAAACAGGTACTATTACCATTAATAGTGAAATGGTAAGTGAAGCGCTAACTAGAAAGAATTTAATGTATGATAAGAATGGCGAGGAGCATTATAATATTATCTCTGCTTTGCATAAATCTATGCGTAATAGTGATCCGGATGCTGCTGTTTATTGGTTATCAAGGATGGTAGAATCAGGTGAAGATCCTCTTTATATTGCAAGACGCATTGTTAGATTTGCATCAGAAGACATTGGTTTAGCAGATACAAATGCCTTAAATGTTGCTATTAACGTCTATCATGCTTGTCACTTTATTGGTGTACCTGAATGTAATGTTCATTTAGCTGAAGCAGTTATTTATATGTCATTGGCTCCTAAATCAAATGCTTGTTATATGGCGTATAATTATGCATCAGAAGATGCTAAAAAGATGCTTTCAGAACCTGTTCCACTTGTAATTCGTAATGCCCCTACTAAATTAATGAAAGATCTTGAGTATGGTAAAGGTTATCAATATGCTCATGATACTATTGATAAATTAACGAACATGGAATGTTTACCACCTAGTTTGAAAGGGAAATCATACTATAAACCAACTACTCAAGGTAATGAAGTTCGTTTTAAAGAACGTTTTGAACAAATAAAAAAATGGAAAGAAGAACATAAAAAATAGAGTATTAAATACTCTTTTTTGTTATAATTATTTTATCGAGGTTTTATGGATAAAATAAAACAATTAAACGAAATAATAAATAATAGTGAAAATATTGTTTTCTTTGGTGGAGCAGGTGTATCAACAGAAAGTGGAATTAAAGATTTTCGTAGTCCTGATGGCCTTTATAATATGAAATATGATTATCCTGTTGAAGACATGTTAAGTAATTACATGTTTCATCATAATACAGAATTATTTTATCAATTTTATCGTGATTATATGAATTCTATGGATGCTAAACCAAATATTACACATAGATATTTAAAAGAGTTAGAAGATCTTGGAAAATTAAAAGCAATAGTAACGCAAAATATTGATGGATTACATCAAAAAGCTGGTTCAAGTAATGTCTTAGAAGTTCATGGTACTATCTATCATAATCACTGTTTAAAATGTGGTAAGGAATATGGACCTGAAAAAGTCTTTAAAAGTAAAGGTATCCCAAAGTGTTCTTGTGGTGGTATAATTAAGCCTGATGTCATTTTATATGGTGAATCTCTTAATGATAATTTTACTAAAGCGATTGATTATATAAGTAAATGTGATACTTTAATCGTTGCAGGTACTTCTTTAACAGTTCAACCAGCTGCATCTTTAGTAGGTTATTTTAAGGGAAAACACTTAGTGATTATTAATAGTACTATTACACCATATGATAGTTTAGCGGATTTAGTTATTAATGATCGACTAAAAAATGTCTTTTCAAAAATGTAATCTTTTTGTTATTTTATATGGTACAATTAAAGGGAAGGAATAATAATATGAATGATGAAAATAAAGCCTTAGGTTTTGCTAAAGCTCGAAGTTTTGCTATTAGATGTAGTGAAGGCAATGTTGATTTCAATAAAAGTGATTTTATTCTTTTAGTAATATCAAAATTCTTATTATTAAAAGAAAAAGTTATAAAAAAAGATGACAATAACAATGTTCATTTAATGACTAATAAATATAATGATATTATTAATGCTATTGGTAATTATATTGCAACACATGCTACTAAATTATCTTTATATGGTATTGATGTCTTTGGTACTAATGATCCTCTTTTAAGAAAAAATATTATTATTGTTCAACGATTACGTAACGCCATTGCCCATAATTATTATGACATTGATTATGAAAATAATATGCTTATTATTAACAATTGTGGTGTATATAATGGTTATCGTTATGATTTGGTTTGTAATGTGCCAATTAGTTTATTAGATACATTTATTTATAGTGAAGTAGAAGCAGCTGATTTTCGAAAATTATATTCGCGAGAACAATTTCCCAATACTAGTCTAGCAAATTATGCTGATTATATTAGACCATCTGACACTGAAGTAACAGCATTAACAACGACAGAAAAACATGATGACTTTTTAGATTATTTACAAGAAATGCGTTTGCGTTATCATAATAATTTTGATGATGATGATAAAAATAAAAAAAGAATTATGTCGATGTTTAGTGAAATCCAAAAGATTACAGGTATGGATCAAGATGGTGTAACACTAGCATCTTGTTATAATTATTTAAGAGTTCTCTTTGCGTCCCATCATGATATTTCTGATATTGGTATTTTGTTTCTTGATTTAAATAAATTTAAATTTGAAGGTAAAATACGTAAAGAGCAATTACAAAAACTTCTTAAATATGTTAAAGGAACTATAAATGTAATTAAATTATATTTAGGTCCATATGGTCCTAAAGATGTTGAAGGAATTAAAGGTAAAATTAAAGAATTACAAGATAATATTATTAATTTCCTAATTAATACTAAAAAAGAATGGTTAAATTCAATAAGAAATGGTATATTTCATGCTAATATTAAAATTGATAATGGTATAATAACAATTCATGATATGCGTAATCAGTTAGATGATAATACCGTGATTTTTAAATGTACTGGAAAACCAGTTGATTTTATTGAACTTGCGGATAATATGCAAAAACCAGATCCAACATATGATAACTTATGGGAATTTATTATTGCTGAATTTAGTCATTACTTTCCAGATAATGTTGCTACTATAGAAGGTATGCGTTATGTTATGAAATTTGCAAATCAATTAGAATTAGGTGAAGTAAGAGGTAAACATTAAGACGTCTACCTCTTTTTGTTGACAGAATTAATAAAAAAAGCTATGATATAAACGAGAAGGAGAAAGATTATGTTAAATTACTATGAAAGAACAATCATGTATGTTTTAGCATAGTCATACCTGTTAAAAAAATCTATTAGCAGGTATGACATTTTTGTCGTGCCTGCATCCGCCAAATGGATGTATGTACGTCTATTTGGTTTTTTTATGAATTAAAGGAAGGTAATAGATTATGATAGATATAAATATAAATAAAATAAAAAAATCTTTTGGATTTAAAAATGTTTTAAATGATGTTTCTTTTGAAATAAGTGAAGGTGAAAAAATAGCATTAATAGGAGATAATGGTTGTGGAAAAACAACACTATTAAATATAATCGCTGGCGAAGAAAAGCCTGATAGTGGAACCGTATCCCTAAGAAAAGGAACAATACTTGGTTACTTAGATCAAACAAATACGGTTTATGAAAATATTTCTGTTCGTGATATTCTATATAGTGAGTTAAAAGAAATTTTGCTTTTAGAAAGAACAATGAAGAAATATGAAAATAAGATGGCGAATGATTTAGGAGCAATTGATAAATATTTAAAAGCTCAAGAAGCATATATTAATGCTGGCGGTTATGAAATAAATACAAATATTGAAAAAATAGCAGCGGGTTTTAAGATAACAGATTACTTAGATAAGAATTATTTAGAATTATCTGGTGGCGAACAACGTCGTGTTCAATTAGCAGCTCTAATAATAAAAAGACCCAATATCTTATTATTAGATGAACCTACGAATCATTTAGATATTAATACTTTAGAATGGTTTGAAAACTATTTAAACAAGTATTCAGGTACTGTTTTAGTAGTTTCACATGATCGTTATTTCTTGGATAAAGTAGCAACAAAAACGATACTTATTGAAAATGGTAATAGTATTATCTTTAATGGTAATTATTCTTATTACTTAGAAGAAAATGAAGCAAGAATAGATCGTGAATTTAAAGAATATAAAGATCAACAAAAAATAATTCTTAATATGAAAAAACAAATTAAACAGTTAGAAGAATTTGGTCGTCTTGCATATCCATTAGGAGAGAGTTTCTATAGAAGAGCAGAAAATATTAGAAAACGTTTAGCAAGAATTGAAGTCATTGATAAACCAATTATTAAAGAGAAATTACCAATTAATTTAGATTTTAATAATCGATCTGGTAAAGATGTTTTAGTTATTAAAGATTATGATTTATATATTGAAAATCATTTATTAATAAATAAAATTAATTTAAAGATTAATTATGGTGATAAAGTATGTATTATTGGTGATAATGGTTGTGGTAAATCAACACTAATTAAAAAAATTATTAACAATGATAGTGGATTGATTAAAATAGGTAGTAACGTTAAAATAGGTTATATACCACAAATAATTGAATTTGATAGTGATGAACGAATTATTGAATATGCCCATAAATTCTTTATTGGTGATGAATCTCATTTACGTAGTGCCTTAAATAAATTTTATTTTCACGGTGAAAATGTTTTTAAAAAATTAAGTAAATTATCAGGCGGCGAGAAAGTAAGATTAAAATTATTTGAATTAATTCAAGATAATAATAATTTTATTATTCTCGATGAACCTACAAATCATTTAGATATTTATACAAAAGAAATATTAGAAGAAGCTTTATTAGATTTTAATGGAACTTTATTATTTGTTTCACAGTATCGTTATTTTATTAATAAATTAGCGAATAAAGTCTTCTATATAAATGATCATAAAATAACAGAATATAGTGGTAATTATGATTATTTTATAAATAAAAAACACTAACAATCGTTAGTGTTTTATTATCTGTTTTTAATAGAAGTTGAAGTTTTAGTACTTCGTTTATCAATTTTTCTATAAAAAACTATTAGACTTTATAAGTTATTTGTGTTAATATAACTCCTTGAGGTGTTAATATGAATAATGATAAATTAGTAATTGATGTTTTTCATATTGATGGAGATGAATATGGTTTAACATATATGGGTAACCAATATCGTTTAAACAAAGTAGTTTTATATGATTTAGCTAGTAAAATAACTTTCCCATATTATGTTACTTTTAAGGACGTTCCAAGTACCATTGTTACGGAAACTATTCGTACGTTATCAATATCAAATAGTGGTACTATTAGTATGCGTAGACCAGATGGATCTTATATATTAATCAATCAAACAAAACAAAGAACAAGATAAATACTATTTTTATCTTTTTTCTTTTATAATATAAATAAGGAGTTATTATGGTAATAATTATAGCAATATTAATTTATTTATTAATATGTTTATTAATGTTTATAATGATTTCAAAAGTAAGTATTGGTAAAGCTTTTAGTGTAATAGATAAAAATATAGAAAAGACTTTATTACCATACAAAGATATTATTGATAAAGGTAATAAATGGGTTAATGAACAAAAAACAGAAAAAGTTAGTATTAAATCATATGATAATTTAAAATTACATGGTATTCTTATAGAAAAGAAAAATGAAAAAGGAATAATTATTCTTGCTCATGGGTATCGAAGTACTAAAGAAAGAGATTTATATTCTTCTTTGTATAATTATTACAATATGGGTTATAGTTTATTACTAATTGATGAAAGAGGTTGTGGATTATCCGAAGGTAAATATATAACTTTTGGTGCTAAAGAGAGTTTAGATATTAATAGTTGGGCAAATTATTTACATAAAAAGAAACATAATAATATAATTTTAGGTGGCGTATCTCTTGGTGCCACAGCTGTTTTAATGGTTAATAATAAATATGTTAAAGCTATTATTGCGGATTCTGGTTTCGTTTCAGCATCTCGTGAGGTAATTTATGTTATCAATCACTATTTTCATATACCAGGAGTATTATTTATTATAGGAATCAATTTGTTTTGTAATATATTTGGTGGTTTTGATTTAAGAAAAACAAATACTTTTGATAATTTAAGTAAAATCAATATTCCCATATTATTTATACATGGTTTAGATGATGATTTTGTACCACCTAAAAATTCACTTATGAATTATAATGTATATGGTGGAGAAAAAGATTTGTTTTTAGTAGAAAACGCTAATCATGGAATGGGCTATTTAGTAGATCAAGAAGAATATTTAAAGAGAATTAAAAAAATCATAAAAAAAGTAAAATAGTGAGGAGGTATTATGATTAAGTCAAAAGGTTGGGATTGGACAATTGTTAAAGACGATGCAGAAAATGTTTGGAAAAATCCAAGTATTGAGTCATTCTATTTATTAAATAGATGGATGTCACAAGAAAAAAAGGATTTTTTGGATTTAGGATGCGGTATAGGAAGACATGCGATTCTATTTGCCAAAAACAAATTCAATGTTTATTGTTTTGATATTAGTGAAGATGCGATATCAAAAACAAAAGCATGGGCTGAAAGTGAGAATCTTACTTTAGATTATCAAGTAGGTGATATGTTAAATTTGCCATACGAAGATAATAGTTTTGATTGCATTTTATGTCGTAATGTTATTTCACATACTGATACAGAAGGTATGAAAGTTGTTATTAAAGAAATCTATCGTACTCTAAAAAAAGATGGTGAATGTTATTTAACTTTAGGTTCTAAAGATACTTGGGGTTTTAAACAAGAAGATTGGCCTTTAGTTGATCCTAATACACGTCTTAGAATGGAAGAAGGCCCAGAATATAAAGTTCCTCATTTTTATGCAGATTATAATTTAATCTATGAATTATTTAAAGATTTTGATATAATAAATGTGTATCAAGTAATTGATTACTTTAAAAAAGAAGATAGAGTTAATGATTCATATCATTATCATATCTTAATCAAAAAGCGTTAATTGATATTAGGAGGTGTAGTCATGGAGGACAAAGAAAAAGAAGGATGTTCATGTGGATGCGAAGAAGGAAAATGCACTTGTGGATGTGAAGAAGGAAAATGCACATGTGGTCCTGAATGCACTTGCGGTTGTAATGACAAATAAAAAAAGAGTTAAAAACTCTTTTTTATTTTTCAACAAAATATATTCCTTCAACGATAAATCTGCAAACATTATGTGATCTACCATCAGAACAAATAACTTGATTTGCCTGTGAACTACCAGGTTTTTTATAGAATAGGGAAGTAGAACCACCACCATCTAAATTGTGAGCTTGTTTACAACCTAATCCCAAAAAGACATCGGCCATATTACGATAATTAAAGTTGCTTTGTGTTGTTAACATGACATAGTTATTTGAATTAACTTGGCAGATTCCTTGTCTTTTAGCACTATTAACTATTCCAGAATCGAAGAATGCACCATTCTTAATAAGCGGTGGATAAAAGCTCCAAGTATTTCTAATTTTATCACTCATTATTTGATTGTAGACATTAACACGTTCAGCTTTACTCTTAACAATTGGATAGATTTTTAAGTCACCATTAGGGGAAATACCAATCATACCTGATTCTGTTAAACCATCGTCTTGATAATTTCGTAAGATTTTACCATCCATCATCGAGAACCAGCTATTAGAGTGATTATTATAGTAACTTGCTGGTGGATTCCAAGCACCTTGAACATAGAAACCACTGGCGTTAAAACCAATTGCGGCTTTACTAACAGGAATAATACCGTGAGCAATATAACCATTCATCATTTGTCCAACACTATTTCTTTTTAATTGATAACCACTAAGCTCAGCATCAGATAATACTTTACCATTAGCAGCAACATTCGCTTCTAATTTTTTAATTTGATTATATGGGTCACTCATCCAAATATAAGTTAAATGATATTGGCCTTTATTAACAATATAATATTTTAATGTTGCTCCTTCGTATTTATAAGAAGCTGAACTAGGTACTATTGGTGCTGCTTGTTTAACTTTAACAGATACTTTGCATGTTGCTGAAACACCATTTTTACTTTTAGCAGTTATTACTGTATCACCAACAGTAAGTGCTGTTACTTTACCATTATTTACTTTAGCAATATTACTATTACTACTAGACCAAACTAAACTTTTATCTGTAGCATCATTTGGTTTAATAGTTGCTTTTAAAAGACTTTCATCACCGACATACATACTTAATGATGATTTATCAATCGTTACACTAGCTACATCAATAATTCTTTTTTTAACAGTAACATTAACATATGCTTTAACATCATTAGCACCAATTAAAGTAATAGTAGCCGTTCCTTCTGAAACACCAACGACATTTTTATCACTATTAATAGTAGCTATATTTTCATCACTACTTTGAAATTTAACTTTTTTATCAGTAGCATCACTTGGTTCAATAGTATAAGATATCTTTTTCGTATCATTAATATATAATTCAATATTTGGTTCTTGAACTGTAATACTTGTAACAGGAATAATTATTGGTTCAATAGTAACATAAACATCTCTTGTAATAAAAGTTTTTTCAGTAGTTGCTGTAACAATGCAATTACCTGGTGAAATACCAGTAACCGTTCCATCTTGAACAATGGCAATCTCTGGATCACTACTTGTCCAACTAACATTTTTATATGTTGCTTTTTCAGGTAATACTTCTGCAGTTACTTCTGCTTTTTCGCCAACTTTAATAGTAATCGATTGTGTTGATAATACTAAATCTTCTTCATCTACTTCACCAAAAAAAGTGGTGTATATTAAGTAACCACCTACAAGAATTATTAGGAATATTAATATTTTAATTAATAAATTGTATTTCATATAACCTCTATTATTAATTTAATTATACTATTAATAATTGATTATTAAAAGAATAATTTATGTTAAAATAATTATGAGGTTAATATGATTATTTTAATAGAAAGTATTATTTTATGTTTATTATTCACAATAATGGTTTATATAATATCTAGAAAACCAATTAATACATTATATAATTATCCACCAAAGATTCAAGAAAGAGTTAAATCTTTAAAAGAATATCAAGATTTAATACCAACACAAAAAAATAAAGTAGTAACTAAAATATTTGCATCTATCTTTTTCTTAATAATTATTACTTTAGTATTAAGGTATGTTAATGGGTATACTACTTTTAAAGAAAGTTTTACTTATGGATTCCTATTATGGACAATTGTTAATTTATGGGATGTAATTGTTATGGATATTATATGGTTTTGTCATGATAAATATTTTATTATTAAAGGAACGGAAGATATGGTTAAAGAATATCATAATTATTTATTTCATATTAAAGGATTTTTTATTGGTGAATTATTAGCATTAATAATATGTAGTTTAGCTGGATTAATAATAGAATTTATTTTATAAAAAAAAGAGTTTTAAACTCTTTTTTAAAATCCATAGTGACTTTTTTTCTTTTCAGTACCATCAGTGAATGTATAAGGATATTTCTTTTTAGGTACATTAACATGAACAATTTTTCTATCTTCATAACCAAAAGTTATATAACCAACTAAGTATTTTGGTAAAACAAATTCTTGACCATTAATTTCATATGTTTCACTTCCCCAAAGAGGAGTAGGATTGTCTGGATCAAAACATGATTCTGGTATTGCTAAAAGAATTGTTACACCACCATAACCATACCAATATGGAAGAGCATCAAATAGAGAAAATGTTTCTTGTCCTTGATAGACAGCAGTATTTCTTAAAGCTAAGGAACCAATTTGTTGTTGAGAAGTACGCAATCCTTCATGAAAATATTTTTTAATTTTTTCATCAAAATCAGGTTCATCTCTTGTTATATATGTTCCATGCAAAGCTACACGAACATCTTTTCTTTCCCATAATTCAACCATTTGATCAATATATTTTTTGGGGAATTGTTCACAATATTCATAATATGTTTCTAGTGTACCTAAAACTGCTATTAAAACATGATCATCAAGAGGTGTTTCAGTCTTTTCAATATTATTTAAGTAATTAAGTATTTTTTCAAGAATAAATCTTACAGGAATAGCTTGAGTTTTTATTTCCCCGGTTTTAATTTGATTAATTAATTTTTTGGCATTATTTAAACTATCATCAAGAAATTTAGGATTAATAAGTGACACTAATTCGTTATGATGTTCAGTTATATATTTTACTGCAAGATTAATGATACTAATTAATACTTCTGTATTATTTGGACTGTCATATTGAAAGTTTTCTGGAATAACACTTTTAAAATATTTTATTAATTCACTATAACCTTTTTCCATTATTATTCTCCTATAATTAAAGAATATCATTATCAAAAAAATAAGTCAATTTAAAAGAGATGTTGTATTTATCAATAATTTGATTTGATAAATATATTTGTGTTATAATATGACATGTCGGGAGATGAATATGAAAAAATTTGTATTTTTTATGGTTATTATTAACCTATTAATAATTATAATTACTGGTTGTAATGAAAAGAAAGAAGAACATACTTTTAAAGCTACTATTATTGAATGCAGTGATAATACGATGATTGTTACTCCATTTGAAGATGAAGAAGAATATAAAAGTTCTGATAAGTTTTCTATAAACTTTGTTGAAGGATTCAATTCTAATGCTTGTAGCGTTAATGGAAAAGTAGAAATCAAATATGAGGGTGGTATTAACGAAAGTTATCCTGCTCAAATTGGTGTAACTAGTATTAAATTAATTAATGAATAAAAAAGAGTTAATATTTAACTCTTTTTTAATGATATAATAATTATTGGAAGTGATATTTATGGAATATCGTAAAATAAAAGAAAATGAAATGAAAGATGCTCTCAAATTAGTATGGGAAACCTTTTTAATATATGAAGCACCAGATTATACTGAAGAAGGTATTCAAGAATTTAAAAGAACGATTGATGATTCAGAGTGGGTAAATAAAAGAGATTTTTATGGAGCTTTTATTGATAATAAAGTAGTAGGTGTTATCGCAACTAAAGATTTAAATCACATAGCATTATTCTTTGTAGATGGTAACTATCATCGTCAAGGTATTGGAAAACAGTTATTTAAATTGATAACCGATTTAAATATTGATAATTTCTTTACTGTTAATTCATCTCCATATGCTCATGAAGTATATAAACATTTAGGTTTCAAAGATACAGATACATTACAAACATTTCATGGGTTAAAATTCTATCCGATGGAAAAACTTGATATAAAATAATCAAGTTTTTTATTTTGTGATATAATAAATGCCATATCAAAAAGAGGGAATTCTAATGAAAGAAAATGAAAAGAATGTTGATATAAGTGAATTACAAAAAGGTGTCTTTTTTGCTGCTCGTGGTGGTGGAATAAGATCTTGTGTATCAATAGGTGTATTAAAAGCCTTAGAAGAAGCTAAAATACCAGTCAAAGGTGTTAGTGGCGAAAGCTTAAGTTCCATCTTTGCAGCTTTATTTGCACACGGCTACAATTCTGATGAAATATTAGAATTATTCTTAAAATACAACGAAGTACTTACGAAAGCAGCAAAAATATATGGTGGACGTGGATCAATTGTTATTGAAGAAGAAGTGAATAAAGTAACTAATTATGTATTAATAAAAGATTTAAACACTGATTGTTATATCAATGCTTGTTATGGTAAATTATTTAAACCAGAACTATTTCTTTTTAGTAAAGAAACAACACCTAATGAAACACTAGGTTCAGCTTGTCGTGCTTCTGCAAGTTTACCAGTATTTTTTGGTAATTGTAATAAAGTATTTAATGGACAAGAATATAGTTTATTTGATGGTGGTTTTTTGTATAATCCATATATTCCTGAAACAAGTTATCCTATTCTTTATGCATCATTTCACAATACAATTGATTATTATAAATTAATTCCTCGTTTAAAACAGACAATTGATGCAAGTAACAGAGTTGCAAATGTTGTTATTTATGCTAATGTTGGTAAAGTATTAATAACTGGTAGTAATCAAGATATGTTAACAGCATATAATTCAGGTTATGAACAAGCCAAAAAAGTTTTAAAATTATAATTTCGTATAAAAAAGTTATCATTTGATAACTTTTTTATGTCATGATGATTACATATGTTACAATAATCTTAGGAGAAAATTATAATGGAAGAAATATATAGAGAATTAGCAAAGAGAAATGGTTGGAGTTACAGTGTGAGTGATGGTAGGCCATATTTTATGAAAAATGGAAAATACGCTATACCAGATGAAACTACAACGGAAGAAGATAAAGAACTATTAGCTAATATAGTATCTGAAGGATCTATCGAAATGGCACAACTTATTCTATTATGTTGGAACAACGGAATTATTATAAGTGGTCCTTGTTCTGGAATTAGAGAATTTCATGAAAATTCTCCATTTTCGCTTCATTTTTCATTTAAAGCTTCCAAGGATTTAATCAATCCATTAATTGCATGTTTACAAGAAACATTTCCAGAATTTAAACACATGTATAGAGAAGAAAATGGTCTCATTAGGTATGATATTGATTATCCATTAAAAGGAAAAGAATTAACAGTAGCAGAATCAGATGAAATATTTTCTATAATAAAAGAACAATTACATATGGGACTTGATAATTTAAAAGGTCAAAGACGCTAATTATTTTATATGATATAATTTTATAGTAAAGGATGTGTTATAAATGGATTATGAAGATACCAAATTAGATAAAAAAGGAAATTTCTTTAGCTTATTGTTTGCCGGAATCACGTTATATGCTTTGGTTTCAATAATTGTTCAATACATTTTAGGTGAATCAGAAAGTGTTGAATTATTTTGGGTTATTGTCATCCTTGTTCCTTTTTTAGCTTTATTTATTGGAATACCTTATGTTAATATAAAAAATTCTAAAAGAAATAGAAATATTGCTAGAACTATTAAAGAAAATGGCACTAAAGTTAAAGGAACTATAAAAAAAATAGAAACTACTCATAAGGATGATTACAAAAATTCTCTGTTTAAAAGAGCTAGCTTTTTTAGAAGAAAGAAGGAGTCACTACCTGGTGGAACAGATTCCTACAGGGAATATTATGATTATGCAGTAGTAGAATACACATACAAAAACGAAACCAAAACTATTAATACTCCATATTTGGATTTTTGGGAGAAAGATTTGATTAGTAATGATGTCGATGTCTTTATTTATGAAGACAAAGTTTATGTAGATAATTTTAAAATAAAAAGAGAAGATATCAAAAAACGATATAGAAATTGGCGTAATATGCAAATCAAAGTATTAATATCATTTATTATAATGATTATATTAGTTGCAGTATCTATTTATTTAACCATTACTAGTATTATACCTAAACGTTATATAACTTATATAATTGGTGGACTAGTGTTTATATATTTTGTATCTGCAAGTATCATATATTTAACATATCTTGATGATTTATTTAAAAAAGAAGATGATAGTGATACTATTAAATTTGATGAAGAAAAATAATAATTGTTTGAGGTGAAAATATGCATATCTGTAATTATTGTGGAAGATATTTAAAAGAAGATTATGAAGAGTGCCCTGGATGCGGTGGTAGTTCTTTTACCAATAAAGCTTATCTTGGAGAAGAAATTATTAAAAAGCCACCTGAAGGTGGATATAAATTAGATATGAATAATTTAATAAAATCTAAAAGAACAGCAACGATATTTATTTGGATTGGCATTGTTATTCTTCTATTTTCTATCATTTCTTGCCTTCCTTTCTTATTACTGGGAATAGATGAAATATTCCCATTTATCTTACCTGGTGATTTTATAGGAATTATTATCATCGCAATTGCGGCAAGTAATCGAAAAAATATCAATCGTTCTATTAAAAGAATAGAGAAACTAGCAAAGACGGGTATTCTTGTTAAAGGAATGCCTTATAAATTTGTTAATACAGGTACCATGGTAATGGGACGTTATTACAAATGTATGGAAGTAAAATATAAGAATTCTGCAGGAATTGAAATTCCTTTATATAGTGAAACAAAATATAATGATGAAGAAATGAAAAATGATAAAACAGCTGATTTATTAATTGATCCAGATGATTATTCTAATTACTTCATTGACTTTGAAATATTCTAGGAGGAACCCATGTATATATGTGAATATTGTGGAAGATATTTAAAAAAGAAATATGATAATTGCCCTGCTTGCGGAGGAGAAAAATTTAAAAAAGTACAAAATATTGGTGAAGTTAGAATTACTGAACCTCCTAAAGATGGATATCAAGTAAATATTATTAATTTTAAAGAATCTAAGAAAAGTCATTGGGGTAGTACTTTCTTCTTACTATGGACTTTGGTATTTGGTTTTGGTTTTATCTTTGGAATTTTATCTTTCTTTAAAGATTTTGATGGTTTGGAAAATTATATAGTACCAGTTATTTTTATTGGATTTGCTATTTTATGTATTTTTCCAATTGTTAGTTTATTCTTTAAGAATTCAAGAAAAATAATTTCTTCTTCTAATAAAGATATTAAAAGAGTTAAGTATTTATCAAAACATGGTATGCTTATTAAAAATCTAAAATATAAGATAAAACCTGTTAACGATCACATTCAAGGAAATAGAACTATTTATAGAATTCAAATCATTTATGAAATAGAAAAAGGTAAAACTATGAATTTTGAAAGTGAACCCAAATACTTATCTGCTTTAGGTAGAGATGATGGAACAGTTGATTTATTAATTGATCCTAATGATTATAGTAATTACTTTATTGATTTTGAAATATATTAGAAAAACTCTAGCTTTAGTCTAGGGTTTTATGTTTATTGCTTATTATTACAAATTTATTTTTGACTTAATTAGCATTTTATAAAAATGACATAATAGTTTATGTAACTATTTTATGTAATATTATACTTTAAGAAGCTATGGTATAATAAATGTATGGATGTGGTGGAATGACAATTAGTGAAATAAAAACACCCAATGATATATTAACTTATATGAATGATAATATAGAGTATGGATGGTTAGATATTAACAATAACGAACATATAAAAACCATGAAAGGTTTTAGAAGAATATATAGAACTTCTTCTATTGAAGAAATTTTACAACATAAAATTGGTTCATGTATTGAACAAGTATATTTAATGCATATGTTATTAGATAAAATAAAAGTACCAAATAAAATGTTTTGTACAAGAATATATGAAGGCAAAGATTTCAATGATCTAGAAGCAGAAGAACATATGCACTGCTTTGTATTATATTATTTAAATGATAAAGTAT
>JAEEGL014999748.1_pt1 | contig 18290 bp, 13 predicted proteins | sample 9134231 | NCBI WGS metagenome assembly JAEEGL01 (sample SAMN16246548, study PRJNA631951) | gut metagenome | biome: gut microbiome; feature: rumen; material: fiber-attached | host: Bos | place: Iran: Karaj | collected 2018-10 | reverse complement strand
ATTATTAGAGACCAATCCGGCTTCAGCAGCCGTAGTCACATCACGGCGAAGCGTATCCAGGAAAGTCAAAGCCTGTTGAAGCGTTTTCTTTTTCTCCTGCAACGAGATAATCAGCCAGTAGTATTCCTCCACTTGTTGAAGGACACGGTCTTCGGTAAGTTGTCCTTGCAATTCTGCGGCTTCCACGCCCACTTTCGCCAACTTGTTACCGTTCACAATCTGTCCGCCCATATAGACAGGTTGCACGAGCATTGCGCCAGTCATCACGCCGTTCTCGCACATCGAAATCCGGTCGGGCAGCCCCATTGTGGCGCCGTATTCGTAGTAGAGGTTGTGCAGCCACTGTCGCGCTTGGGCGTTGCCGATGTCGTCGATACCATATTCGATGAGCGGTTTCGCTGCATAATAGCCGCCCGCCATCACGCTCACGTTGGGGAAATATTTGGTAAACGCCTGCTTTTTCACCTCCTGCGCCGCCTGCACATCCAACGCGGCATTCTTGATCTCCAAATTGTTACGCAACGCCAGTACCTTACAGCTGTCCAACGAGAGCAGACAGCTGTCCATAGGGAGGCACTGCGCCGAGACCGCAGCACATCCCAACAACATCAACAATATCGCAATTATTCTATTCATCGTATCATCATATCATCGCATCATCGCATCATCATATCATCGCATCATCGCATCATCGCATCATCTTCCATTATTTGAATATTTGCCAATACGCCACGGGCAGCACTGTCACGACCAGCGGCAGGGAGAAAATCGTTCCAAAACATATCACCACGCCCATGGGCATCCAGAGGGCGGTGTGCGCCACAATCATCGGCATCACGCCCAAGGCGGTGGTGGCGGAGGTCAGGAAGATGGGGCGCATACGGCGTCTTCCCGCCTCGAAACCGGCTTCTTTGGCGCTGTAACGGTGCACTTTCCGCAAGTTCTCGGCATATTCGAACATGATGATGGCATTACGAACGATGATGCCGATCAAACTGACCACGCCCAAGACAGCCGTGATGCTGAAGTCGAGACGGAAAAGCCACAAACCGAGGCAAGCGCCGAAAACGCATATCAAACTGGCCGACAAGGTGAGGAACACAACATCTAACCGACCGAAATGGTAGAGCAAGAAGACAAAGAGCACCAGCACCGCCGCCAAGAAGCTGAGCACAATCTCCGGAATCACCATGCCATTCACGTTGGTGAGGCCGCCGTAGGTGATCTCAACGCCATCGGGCTGGGGTGTTTTCTGGAGGTATTTGTCGATTTTCTTCATCACGCCGGGCTGGCTGAAGCCGTATCTGAGGTCCGCGCCCACGGTGACAGTCCGGATGCTGTTGCGGCGGTTGATGACCGCATCGTGCCATTCGGGTTCCACGTCGGCAATCTGCCGGACAGGCACCCAAGTGCCTGGCATTGAGGTCGGGACGAGCAGGTCTTCAATGGATTGGTAGGTGGTGGTGTCACCGGACTCCCGTGTATAGAGCATCACCGGCACCTTGTAATCGCCCTCCCAAACGCTGGTCAGGTTTTGTCCGCCCAACGCGCCGGAAAGGTAAATCGACAGGGCGGTTTGCGTGACGCCGAGCCGCATGGCTTCGTCGCTTTTCAAGGAAATCCGGATATTCTGCGAGGTCTCGTCCATATCGGAATGCACCCACGTCAGCTCGGGGAAGGTGTTCAGGTAGTTCTTCAACGTGTCGGCGGCACGCTTCAGCTGTTGCAAATCATCGCCCCAAAAGCGCACCTCCACAGGATTATTCACCGCTTGATAGTCGATCTGTTTGAAACGGACATAGGCATTCGAAAAACGGTTTTCGTACTTGGGGCCATACTCGTGGATGAGCTTCAGGGTGTTCTTTTCGGAGGTGGTGTTGACGATAAACTGCGCGTAGTTCTTGTGCGCCATCTGCGGGGCGTAGGTGGCATGGAAACGCGGCGAGGAGCATCCGATGAACGAGGTGACGGATTCCACGCGGGGATCGGCGCGCAGCACCGCCTCCATGCTGTCGGCGATGGCTTCGGTCTGCGCAAGTGTGCTTCCATCAGCGAGATGCATTTCCACCGCGAAGCAGTTGCGGTCGGCTTTCGGCAGCATCTGGATCTGCAGACGGGTAAACAGGAATCCGCCCAGGACAACGGCCCCGACAGCCAGACAAATCACGAAAGCTGGATGGCGGAAACATCGCGAAAGCACGTTTTCATAAAAGTTCTGCAAGAAGACGAAGAAACGGTTTTGCGCGGCCTCGAAACGGTTGGGCGCGATGCCGTCCTTGTTTCTCTTGATGAAAACCGTTGACAGATAAGGGATTACCCATACGGCGTAAAAGATGGAGCAGACCAATGCAAACAAGACCGTCCACGGGAAAAGCTGGACGAAATCGCCTAACGGACCCGTGATGATGCGGGTCATCGGGAAAAACATCCCCGAAATGGCGAGTGTGGCCAGCGACATGGGGACGAACAGGGCTTTGGTGCTGAAAAAAGCCGAATACCAGCGAGAATAGCCGCGTTGCAACATATCCGTATAGCCGTCGATGACAATCACGGAGTCATCGACAATCATGCCAAGCACCACGATGAGGGCGGCCAAGGTGACTGTGTTCAGCTCGATGCCGAAGACAAGCATCAGCCCCATGGTGATGGCGGTGCAGACAGGCACGCTGGAGCCCGACACCAAGGCGGTCCGCAGCGGGAAGAGCAGCAGCATCACAGAGATGACCACGAGAATGGAGAAGAACAGGTCGCGAAGGAACGACATCACCGACTTGTTGACCACGTACGGTTGGTTAGTGATCCGGTGCATATCCACATCGGGCGGCAGCGTTTTCTTGCATTGCCCGATCTCCTTTTCCACCTTTTTGCCGAACGCCACGATATTGTTACCGGGAGCCATCTCCATGGAAATCAACACGGTAGAGGTACCGTTGTACTTGATATAGTTTTTGGGTTTCGCATATCGCCGCTCGACAGTGGCAATGTCGCGCAGGCGAACCACATTGCCGGTGGGATCGGCATAGACAATCTGCTCACCCACCTCATACTCAGACTGATAGGGAATTGTCACATACACCTGAGCCTCGCCGGCTTCGCTCTCCACGCTGCCACCCATCGTCCGCAAACCTTGCGTGGCGAGCTCCAGCAACAACGCCCGCTGGCTGATGCCGTATGCCGCCAATTTCTCCTGATCGACGGTCACGGCTATCTCCTCGTGCTGTTGTCCCAAAATTTTGATATTGCCCATTTCGGGGATACCGCGCAGACGGTCGCAGAGCTGTTCGGCGTAGTCTTCCAGCTCCCGGGGCGTGCGTTCGGGCGATTCCACGGTCAGCAACATCGACGAGGTGTTGCCGAAATCGTCCACCACCACAATCTCCAGCACACCCGCCGGCAGCGACGTCTTCTTGAAGAGTTGCAGTCCGTGCCGGATTTTTGACCAGGCCTCGTCCTTGTCACGCACGGTCACGCGCAGTTCGGCGTAGATGTACACGATGCCGTTCTCCGTCACCGAATAGGTTTTCTCCTTGTCGATTTCGGCGTAGGTGAAAAGGAAGCGCTCCAGCGGCTTGGTCACCTGCTCTTCCACCTCTTGCGAGGAGGCTCCGGGATAGACCGCCGCCACAATGCCCTGGCGAATGACGAACTGCGGGAACTCATCCTTGTTGAGTCTCGGCAATGCGAACATGCCGAACGCAACCAGGCAGGCCACAATAAAGAAGATGATCTTGTGGCTGCGCATAGCGGAGAGGATATGGTGTTTTATCGACATTTCTTTTCAGTTTACGCCCCACACTGCGCTGCGCTTGTGCGGTTTGCTTATCCCACACTGCGCTGCGCTTGTGTGGCTTGCTTATCTCACACTGCGCTGCGCTTGTGTGGCTGTCATCCCCACACTGCGCTGCGCTTGCGTGGCTGCCATCCCCACACTGCGCTGCGCTTGTGTGGGGTTAATTGCGCTTCGCGCGTGTTGCCTCTTCGAGGCTGTTCAAGGAATTCTTTTATTGTTATTATCAATTGTTAATTCAGCATTCGTATATAGTTTCTGGAGGCCGGAGGTGATGATGGTGTCGCCGGGGTGGAGGCCGGAGGTGACGAGCACGCCGTTGGCGACGAATTGGGAGGAGGTGATGAGGCGGTGCTGCGCGCGGCCGTTCTCCATGACCCAGACCGAGAGGCCTTCGGGACGCGTTTGCACGCACTTGGCGGGAACCACAAAGCCTTGGTTGTCAGGCTGGTCGAGCATCACCTTGCATACCATGCCGGGCAACAGGGACTTGTCGGGATTGGCGAAGGCTATCTTCACCTGATAGCTGTGCGAGACTTTGGAGGCGGTCATGCTGCGTTCCGTTATTCTGCCTGTGAGCAGCTTGTTGTTGAGGGCGGGCACAAGCACGTAGGCCTCCCCGCCGACCTTCACGGAGCCGATTTCGATCTCGGGCACGGAGAAGGTGACGGAAACGCTGCCCATATCCAGCAGAGTGACAGCGGGTTCTCCGGGCAGCAGCGAGCCGCCCGCCTTGGCGTTGCATGAGCCCACCACACCGGAAATCGGAGCTTTCAACGTACAGTCGTCCAGTTGTTTGCGAGCAATCTGTTCCATCGAACGAGCCTTTTCCAAGGTGGTCTGTATCTCCACCCACTTCACCTCGGCCAGACTGCCCTGTTCATACACCTTCTTCAGTCGGTTGTAGGCATCTTCGGCCTGCTGCAGCGAGGCTTTCGCGGAGTTGTAGGCGTTTTGCGCGTTGCTGCTGTTGATGACAGCGAGCGTCTGCCCTTCGCGCACGCGGTCGCCCTCGCGCACATAGACGCGTTCCACACGCCCGCCGGCTGGAAAGCTTGCCGCCACTGATAGGTTCTCCTCCACTTCGCCCACATAGGTGCGGGTCATGCTGCCCGACACCGTGTCGGTCACCATCACCTGCACCGCGATGGGTGGTGCGGAATTATGTTCTGTCTTCTCGTGCTTGCAGGCCACAACAGCGAGACAGAACCCAATGACTACCAGCAGGATATGCAATACCTTTTTCATCATATCAGTTCTTTTCAGCCAGAATCGTCATTTCCGGGGCACGAAAGGTAATGGTGGGGTCTCCGACCTGCTGTCCACCCCACGACTCCTTCAATATCAGCACTTTGTCGTTTATCCGTCCGCTACCCGAGGCGTTCACGGCATAGACCATGGAGGGGGTGTCGTCAGGATTGAAGATACCGATATCGAGACTGTCAGCGGTGAGGAAGGTCGTGGTGAACGTATGAGGGGGTAACACAAGCGTGTCGCCGCTGAGCTCCGCAGGGAAAACGTAGCAGCCGCCGTTCATCTCGTTCATCGTGACCACAAATCCCGTTTTCGAGGACTTGTCGCGCAAGACGTTCATCTGCCCCACGCGGTGCACGAAATGATGCGATTCAGAGCCGTTGGCACCCATGATGACCACATCGCCGGAGAGCTTGTAGCTATAATCGCCCGCCAGCTGCCGGGCTTCCCGTTGGCACGCGCTGAAAACCAGCAACATAGCCGTAATCATTCCCAATATCTGTCTTTTATGCATACAATCAATTTGTTTTAACACTATCAACAAAGGCATTAGGCTGCAAAAGTACACTTTTTTGGGAATGGTTGAGCAAGGGCGAAAAGAAAACCATCTGCGGGACGCGGATGGCCACGCGCGCATCCCAAAAAAGTGTATCTTTGCCGCTTGTATTTTTACATATATTGTAATATGGCAAATTTCGGATTTTCCATCAAGAAGACACGCTCCTTCAACCTCAGTCAGGCTGACTTGCGCAAGGCCGACCGGCTGCTGGAAGAGGTTCCTTCATATCGCCTGTGCATCGGGTGCGGAGGCTGCACGGCCACCTGTTCGGCGCGGCAGTTCACCGATTTCGACATCCGCAAGGTGCACAACACCTTCCGACGCGGGCAGTACGACAAGCTCTCCGACGAGCTCCGCAAGTGCATGCTCTGCGGCAAGTGCACCCTCGTGTGCCCGCGAGGCGTCAACCTGCGCTCGCTCATCATCAACATGCGGCAACTCTTAAACCCGTCTCACGAAACCTTCTAAGCCATGGCAAACTTCCATCCATTCGTCGTCCCGTTCGTGATGGGCACCGTCGCCCTGTTCGCCATCTGCGGCTACAAATTCGTGCGCTGGATCAAGCAGTTCGACCGCAAGCAGCAGGCGCTCATCAAGAAAAACATGTTCTCCACGCGGATCGTGCCCGCCATTTGGGAGGTTTTCTGCGAATGCCTTCTGCACCTGCGCATCACCAAGAAGAACTGGCGTTTAGGCTACATGCACCGCAGCATTGCCTTCGGCTGGTTCCTGCTCATCCTGTTCGGCGCCATCGAGAGCCGCATCGGCATCAAAGGGCCGTTCCACTTCTGGTGCGCCATCTTCTACCGCTTCTTCCACCACAACCCGCCCGTCAACGGCACCGAGGTCTTCTTCACCCAACTCATGGACCTGCTGCTGCTCTACGTGCTCTCGGGCATCTTCCTGGCCTTCGTCAAGAAGATCCACTCCCGCATCCTCGGCATGAAGCGCACCACCCGGCACACGGTGATGGACACGACCGGCAAGATCGCCCTGTGGGCCATTTTCCCGTTACGGCTTCTGAGCGAGTCTGTCACGGCACGGCTCTACGCCAACGGCGGATTCCTCACCCAAACCCTCGGCGACCTCTTCAGCCGACCTGCCGCCGAATTCCTCGAACTGCCCCTATGGTCGCTCTACTCCCTCGCACTCTGCATCTTCTTCCTCATGCTGCCCTTCACCCGCTACATGCACATCTTCGCCGAAGTGTTCCTCATCTACTTCCGCAAGCTGGGCCTGCGCGACAGCGTGAAGATGACCGGCTACACCAAATACGAGCTGAGCGCCTGCTCGCGCTGCGGCATGTGCATCGACCGCTGCCCGCTATACAACACACTGGACATCAACGACGTCCAGAGCGTCTATCTGCTGCGCAACCTCCGCAACTTAGAGCACCATCAAGACATTCTCGCCGCGGGCAAGAACTGCCTGATGTGCCACCAATGCGCCGAAGACTGCCCCGTGGACATCGACCTGATGAGCATCCGCCGCATTTCACGCGACAAGGGCGACACCGACATGAGCGACAACTACCGCTACCTCGACAACGTGAAGGGGTTCAACGCCATCGGGCGCGTGGCCTACTTCGGCGGCTGCATGACCCAGCTCACCCCGACCATCTCCCAGTCGATGAAGACCATTTTCGACGCCGCCGGGGTCAAGTACTGGCATCTCGACGGAGAACGCGCCATCTGCTGCGGTCGTCCGCTGATGCAGCAAGGCTTCAACAAACAGGCGGCCGACCTGCGCCGCAAAATCACGGAGCTCATCGCCTCCTGCAACGCCACCGCGCTCGTCACCTCCTGTCCCATCTGCTACCACACCTTCAAACACGAATACAAACTCACCATCCCCGTGTATCACCACACGGAATTCATCGACAAGCTCATCAAATCAGGAAAACTCTCCGTGAAACAGTCGGACAGCACGTTCACCTTCCACGACCCGTGCGACCTCGGACGCGGATCCGGCATCTACAGACAACCCCGCGAGGTGCTGAAGGCTGTCGGCCGGCTCAAGAAAATTTCCGCCGAGAAGGAGAACAGCCTCTGCTGCGGCATGAACTTGGGCAACACTGTGCTGTCGCTCGAACAGCAGACGAAACTGCGCGACAAGTCCTTGGCTGTGCTCACCGAGCCGGCCCCCGACGTGGTGGTCACCGCCTGCCCGATGTGCAAGAAAGCCTTCCGCCACGGCACGGAAGCCAACGTGAAGGACATTGCCGAAGTGGTGGCAGAACGACTTAACAACTAACATTTCAGATTACATTCATGGACTACAGACAATATCTCACTCACCCTGTCTATTCGTATGTGCAACGTGCGGCCGACCAATTAGGCTACGACGCCTACGTGGTGGGCGGGGTCGTGCGCGACATCATCATGCGTCGCCACAACACCGACATCGACATCGTGACGGTGGGCAGCGGCATTGAACTGGCCAAAGCGACCGCCGCGCTCATCTCCCCCGACCTGAACGTCAACGTTTACCGCAATTTCGGCACTGCGCAGTTCCATTTCGAAGGCAGCGTCATAGAGTTCGTGGGCGCGCGCCGCGAGTCCTACAGCCACGACTCCCGCAAGCCGATTGTCGAGGACGGCACCTTGGAGGACGACCAGCTGCGCCGCGATTTCACCATCAACGCGATGGCGATTTCCCTCAACGGCGGGCATCCCTACACGTTGCTGGACCCCTTCAACGGTCTGCAGGACATCGCCGACAAGATCATCCGCACCCCCTGCGACCCCGACCGCACCTTTTCCGACGACCCCCTGCGGATGATGCGTGCCGTCCGTTTCGCCTCCCAGCTCAACTTCAACATCTACCCCGACACCTTCGAAGCGATTCAGCGCAACGCCTACCGCCTCGAAATCATCTCCCAAGAGCGCATCATGGAGGAGTTCAACAAAGTCCTGCACTGCATCCGTCCCTCCCGAGGCATCAAACTGCTCGACGAAAGCGGCTTGCTGGCGCAGTTCCTGCCGGAGGTCATCGCCCTGAAGGGCGTGGACAACATCAATGGCAAAGGTCACAAAGACAACTACTTGCATACTCTTGAAGTGGTGGACAACGTGGCCATGAGCAGCACGAATGTATGGCTCGTGTGGGCGGCACTGCTTCACGACATCGCCAAACCGGTCACCAAACGGTTCGACCCGCTCCACGGCTGGTCGTTCCACGGTCACGAAGTGGTGGGCGCGAAGATGGCTTCCAAAATCTTCCATAGACTGAAACTACCTGTCAACGAGCGTCTTAAATACGTGCAAAAACTGATCAGTCTGCACTTGAGACCCATCGCGCTGGTGGAGGACAACATCACCGATTCGGCTGTCCGGCGTCTGCTGTTCGAGGCCGGCGACGACATCGACGACCTGATGATGCTCTGCGAGGCCGACATCACCTCCAAGAATTCCGACAAAATCAAGCGTTACCACAAGAATTTCGAGATCGTACGCGAAAAATTGGTGGAAATCGAGGAGAAAGACCGCCTGCGCAACTGGCAACCTCCGATCAACGGCGAAGACATCATGAAGGCCTTCGACCTCCGGCCGTGCAGAGCCATCGGCGACATCAAGGATGCGGTCTGCAATGCCATTTTGGACGGCGACATCGAGAACACCCGCGAGGCCGCCTACCAATGCATGATCGAGGCGGGTGTCGGATTAGGCTTCACCCCTGTTCAAAATCTCCCTGAAAATGAGTAAGCTGCATAGAATCATAACCCTCTTTTTTCTGACGGTGACCCTTTTTGCCGCCTGCAACAGCAAGAAGCATGTCATGGACAAACCCGACCATCTGATCAACCGTATCACGCTGGTCAACATCCTGGCTGAGAGCTACATCATCGAAAGTTATCTCCAACTGTCGCTGCCCGACACCGTCACGAAAGACGAGCTGGCGCGGCGCTACTACAAAGACCTCTTCGACCGCTACAAAATCACCAACGAGCAGTTTGAAACCTCCATCGCCTACTATATCAGCGAGGAGAAATCGGCGGAAAGGCTGCTGAATGACGCCTCCGCGCTCATCGTCAGCAAAAAATCCGACCTGATTGACACCACCAATATCAACCTCCCGTATTAACCCAAAACGTGGATGCCATGCTATTCAAAAACGCCTTCGAACAACAGCCGTCATTGCGTTTCGTCTTTGAGAAACTGCAATTCCATTCCGCTCTGGGCCGCCAGCACCTGCTGAACCTGCCCTTCTGCACCGACGCCGACGAACTGCGGGACGAATTCGCGCACCTTTCGGACACCATCGAGCTTTGGCAGGACGAGACTCGCCGTCCTGTGCTATCCCACCTCTGCCAGCAGATACACCAGCTCAACAACATCGCCCCTACCCTGCTCTCGCTGGAAAACGGCGCGGTTTTGGACGACATCCAGTTATTCGAAATCAAGAAGACGGCCATCCTGACCAATTTCATCGCTTTGGATGTCAGCAAGTTGGAAATCCAATGGCTGGAATACGCCCCGATGGAGGAGGTTATCGGTATTTTAGACCCGGAGAAGACGCACATCCCCCACTTTTACGTCTATTCGGCTTACGATGAAGAACTGGCCTGTCTGCGCGAGAAGCTCAAAGCGGCCTGCAACAGTCAGGAGGAAGAGACCTATCGTTTTCAGGCTCAGCAGATTGAAGACCGCCTGCGGGCGGAATTGAGCGAGCGACTGAAGCCCTACCGTCAGGCGCTGTCGCAAAACCTGCGCAACACCGCCTACTTGGACCTGCTGATCGCCAAGGCCCGTTTGGCCATCGACTGGAAAGCCTGCCAGCCGCAAATCGGCGACAGCCATGACCTTGTCAACCTCACCAACCCCGAAATCGCGGAGGTGTTAGCCTTGAAAGGCCGTAAATTCCAGCCGGTATGCATCCGTTTCAACCGGGAAACCGTACTGATCACCGGCGCAAACATGGCCGGCAAATCGGTACTGTTGCAATCCGTGGCGCTGGCGCAATATCTGTTCCAGTTCGGATTCTTCCTGCCCGCAGAATCCGCCACCCTGCCTGTTGTGGATGAAATCATCACGAGCATCGGCGACCGTCAGTCGGCCCTAAGCGGACTCTCGTCATTCGCCGTGGAGGTACTCACCATCGACCGCATCATCAAGACCGCCCGCGAGGGCAAGCGCGTGCTGGCTTTGGTGGACGAGCTGGCGCGCACCACCAACCCCGACGAGGGGAAAAGGATGGTCAACGGCTTCATCCGCATCTGCCGGAAACTCTCGCTCACCGCCATCGTCACCACCCACTACAGCGGTCTGGATGTCGATTGCAAGAGACTGCGTGTCAAAGGGTTGCAGATTCCCGAAAACGTCAGCAGCCTCAGCATCGGACATATCGCCGACTACATGGACTACTCCCTCGTCGAAACGCGCAACGACGACGTCCCGAAGGAGGCGTTCACCATCGCGCGGTTGTTGCATGTCGATGACGAATTCCTCAACGAGTGCGATTCTGCATTATAATATCTGTATTTTGTGTACCTTTGCCGCCGTTTTAAAACTAACATAGAATGTCATTCACGAACCCCCTGATGCTCATCGGTCTCGCGGCCATCCTGGTCCCGATCATCATACATCTTTTCAACTTCAGAAGATACAAAACCGTCTATTTCTCCAACGTGCAGATGCTGGAGGATATCCAGAAGAAGACGAAACGCGCCTCGCAAGTGCAACAGCTTATCGTATTGGCACTGAGAGTTCTGGGCATCGCATGCCTCGTGCTCGCCGCCGCCCAGCCTTTCTTGCGCGGAAGCAACAAGAGCGCCGCGAAAGGCAACGTGATCTCCATTTTCGTGGACAACTCCTACTCGATGGAGACCGACAGCAAGAACGGCTCGCGCCTCTACGATGCGGTGGATGCCGCCAAGAACATCGTGCAGTCGTTCGACTTCTCCGACGACTTTGTGCTCACCACCCAGGATTTCAGCGGCGAGGAGTCGCACATCCTCAACAAAGACCAGATGCTGGACATGCTGGACCGCATCACCGTTTCACCCAACAGCCACACATTCAAAGATATACACGCTTTTGAGAGCCACACTCTCCAAGCATCCAACAAGGAGAACATCATCCATTACTATATTTCCGACTTCCAAAAGAACGGCTTCGACGTGTCGGTGTTGCGCAACGACTCCTCCGCGCACATCGGCCTGATTCCCGCTCCGGCAGAGCAGATCAGCAACGTGAGCGTGGACAGCTGCTGGTTCCTGGCCCCCATCTTCAAGCTCGACAACACCGTCACATTGGTCGCCAGAATCCACAACTACGGCAGCGAAGAGGTGCAAAAAGTGCCGGTGAAACTGCATGTCAACGACAAGCAAAAGGCAATCGCCGCCATCGACATCCCCGCCGGCGGCTACAGCGACTGCCATCTGACCTACCGCATCGACGAGCCGGGCACCAACTGCGGCAAAGTGAGCATCGAGGATGCGCCCATCACCTTCGACGACGACCTCTATTTCACCTACGAAGTCACCGAAAACAGCACTGTTTCCGTCATTTACGACAAAGAGCCCAACCGTTTCCTCGCCGCATTGTACGGCAAAGATTCCGTTTTCACTTATCAGCCAATGGGTTACCAACAGGTCAACTACACACAGTTGCGGCAGAGCGACATCATCGTGCTGAGTGAGGTGCCGACCATCTCCTCAGGTCTCGCCGACGAGCTGACGAAGTTCGTGAAGGCCGGCGGCACACTGCTGGTTTTCCCCTCCGAAAAGGCCGACAACAGCGTGAACGGACTACTGCAATCGCTGAACGCGGGACATTACGGAAACTTGACGAAGAACTCGCTGAAGGGCAAGACGCTGAACCGCGAGAGCATCTACTTCAAAGGGGCCTTGGAGACCGACGACGGCCGTATTGACATGCCGCAGACGCTGCAACACTATGCCATCTCCGGAGGTGCGAACGGCAGCGAAATCATCATGACTTTGGAGGACAACTCCCCGCTTTTAGTCTCCTATCCCTTCGAATCAGGGAAGGTTATCCTCTCGGCAGTGGCCATGAACGACGACTTCGGCAACGCCCACCGCCATGCCCTTTTCTTCGTGCCGCTGCACAACATCGGCATCATGAACGCCGCGCAGCAAAAACTCTACAATCTCATCGGCATCGACCAGATGCAACGCGTGATGCTGCCCACCGACGGATCCGACGAGGCGGTGGTACTGCGGTCGCGCAAGGGCAACGAGGAGTTCATCCCCGAGCAACGCAGATTGGGCAATGAAACCGCGTTATATTTTCACAATCAAGCACATACCAGCGACTGGTACGACATCATGCGTGGCGGACAGCTATTGGGCACACTGGCCTTCAACATGAATCGCCGCGAATCGGATTTGGACTGCTACAGCGAAGACGAGCTGAAAAAGATGGCGGAAGAACTCGGCGACAACGTGGCGGTGATCAGCGCGAACACCAAAAATATCGCCAAGAGCGTAAGCGACCGTCTGAACGGCAAACCGCTGTGGCCATGGTTCTTGGTGTTGTCGCTACTCTGTTTCCTCGCCGAAATCGCTGTGCTGCGTTTCTGGGGGAAACCGGCGTTGAACGAGTAGGTGCGGAAAAATTCTCGCCCCTACATTTGTTCTAACAGTCCAGGATACGACTTCTCCAAACACCCAATGTCATTCAACTCCGCATCCGGGAACAACAAAAACGCCATGGCGAGGCGGTGGTCGTGGTGGGTGTCGAAAACGGGCTTCACCCCTTTGGAAACGCCTTTCCCCTTTACATGCAATTCATTTTCAGACAGTTCTATTTCTGCATAAGGCATCAGCTGTTCTGCCAACACGTGCAGTCTGTCTGATTCCTTGTATTGCAGATTCCGCACATTTTGGAAGGTGATGTCAGCCGGCAACAACGCGGCCAAGGCAGCCATGACGGGCACCGTGTCAAGGTTGTCGCGGACGTCCAGGATCATGCGAGGCATATCATCCAACGGTTTCGCGGAAATTTCGACACACGGGACTGCAGAGACGTGGTGCGCCGACTCTCCGCAGGAAACGGACACCCCCAACATCTTGAACCATTGTGCAATAACCGAATCACCCTGGATAGATTCCAAGGACAACGGCGAAAGGACTACGGTGTGTTCCGGATGCAGACGGGCGTATGCGAACCAGAAGAGTGCCGCGCTCCAATCGCCAGGCGCGCCGACAGACAGGACAGGGCATTCCACCCCGGGAATCTCGACAGGCCAGGCGCGGGTGCAGGCGAGCGTCATCTGCAAATACGACAAAGAAGGGATATCGGGTGTGGTGAGATGCAAGGTTTTGAGTCCCAGCAACGGAGCGGCCAACACCAACGCGGAGGCCATCTGGGAGGATTGGGAGGCATCTATGGTCAACGACAAACCTTCGGTTTCCGCACAGTGTAAAGACGCAAATTCTTGCGTCCCTACAGGTCGGAATGATTTCCCGTGGATCAACCAACCCTCCTCCACCCGTTCAATCTCGGAACCGATACCGCGCAACACGTCCACCAAAGGCAGGATGGGACGCTGCAACAACCGTTCCGTACCCGTAAGCAGCCATGCGCCCGGTGTGGCGGCGAGAACCGGCATCAGAAACCGGTAGGCCGCGCCACAGTCTTCGACATCAACCATAACGGGATGAACGGACGTTTCCCCCGATTGCAGAGAGGCTATGCATGGCCTCTCCACGACGGAGGTGGAAATGGCCTCCAACGCCCGCTGCGTGACGACGATATCGCGGCAATCGTTGGTGGAAATCGGCAAAACCTCCCCGTCCCGCACCCATGACTCTATCAGCTCTCGAATGCGAAGACTCTTATTATCAGGAAGTTGAATATCAAACCTCACCTCAATTTTTTAAGGGCAAAAGTAAAATTTTTTGAGTATTTTTGCGTTTTCTTTTGACTTTGACTTTGATTCATCAACAACTAACCCTAAGCCTGTAAACCTGTAAACCTGTAAGCTTGTAAACCATAAACCTTAAACCATAAACCATAAACCTCAAACCTCAATGAACAACGGACAAATTGGAATCGGCGGATTCAACATCTTACCGAAAGGAATCAAGAACCTTCTTATAATCAACACTTTATTATTCTTCGCCACCTACGTTTTCGCCAAGGCGAACATCTGCGACCTGAACCAATGGCTGGGGCTGCACTATTTCAAAGCCTCGGATTTCCATTTTTGGCAGTTCATCACCTACATGTTCATGCACGCCAACTTCGGGCACCTCTTTTTCAACATGTTTGCCCTTTGGATGTTCGGCGCCGTGGTCGAGAACACGTGGGGAACGCGCAAGTTCTTGATTTACTACCTGATAACTGGCATCGGCGCGGCTCTCACGCACTACATCATCACCGCTGTGGAGATCGGTCCCGCCATCTCCTTGTTCAACCAATTTCTGGACGCACCCTCTTTGGAGACTTACCGCTATCTGGTTGAGCACAACACCATTGCACCCCTGCAGAGCGCATTGCAAAACAACTACGGGGTGCTGCAACGCAATCCCGACTCCTTGAACGAGTTGGTGGCCGCCACCATCACACTGCAAGACCACTACCTGAACAGTTTCACGCTGATCGGCGCTTCCGGCGCGGTCTATGGGGTGTTGCTGGCTTTCGGCTGGATGTTCCCCAACTCCACCATCTACATCTACTTCCTCCTCCCCGTCAAGGCCAAATGGCTGGTACTTTTCTATGGCGTCATCGAGTTGGTGTACGGCGTGACCGGGACTTCCGACGGCGTGGCCCATTTCGCACACTTGGGCGGCATGGTTTTCGGCATATTGCTGCTTCTGCTCTGGACACGAGACGACCGACAGAGACGTAATCAAAACTACTACCATTTCTCCGACAATCGCGACAGCAGGCATCAATGGAGATGGCCGTTCCAGAAGCGGGAATCTTCCGGGAAGTCAAAATATTACGTCTCCCATGAGAGCGGCCGTCCCCTCAGCGACGAGGAGTTCAACGCCCGCAAACAGGAGGAGAAGAAGCGTATCGACACCATTCTCGACAAGATTTCCAAAAGCGGGTACGGTTCGCTGACCGACGAAGAGAAGAACATCCTGTTTCATTATTCTCAGAAATAAGCGGGGATGGCAAAGAAAAAAGGCGGTAAGCTCAAGGCGTTAGGCAAATTCCTGCTCATTGTGGCCACCATTGCAGCCACAATAGCCCTCCTTTTCTCCTTTGCCGCCAAACTGTTACCTCCTTCTGTTTCCAGCACCGTCGCCTACTGCGGGCTCTTTTTCCCCTACCTTCTCGTCATCAATTTCGCCACCGCCCTCATCTGGCTCTTTGTGGAACCCCTTTGGACACTACTGCCCGTAGCAGTCATTCTCCTCAATGTCAACAACATAGACCGGCATTTCCAGTTCCGCGGCAGTGAAAAGCCAGAAGTTTGCGCCAACTGCCTGAAGGTGATGAGCTACAACGCCAAGGCTTTCAACATCTACAACAGCGACCAGAAATCGCTGAACCGGCAGGTGATCCACTTCCTGCAAAACGAGAAACCTGACATCCTTTGCATTCAGGAATACAGTTACGACAGGTCAGGGAAAACAGGGTTCAATTCCACGGAGGCCATTATCAACGCGCTGAACATCAAGGACAACGAAAGAACCCACAAAATTCTGCTGCCCTACAGGAACAAGTTAGGTTACGAGTTCGGGATGGCCGTTTTCAGCAAGTACAGAATCGTGGGCGGCGGCTTTGTGGAAACCGCCGATTCCTCCAGCAACAAATCTATGTATGTGGATATCCGTTTCAACGGCGACACGCTGCGTGTTTACAACATCCATCTGGCATCCATGCACTTGGACAGCACCGATTACGAGACCGGGAAAGCGATTTGGGCGGGTTCCTACGACTCGGCCTTCAACAACAAAGCGCAGAAACTGTCTCAGAAAATCTCCATGGCATACGTGCTGCGGCAGCGCCAGGCGAAGAGCATCCACGCGCACATCAGCGAATGCCCATACCCGGTCATCCTCTGCGGCGACTTCAACGACTCGCCGGCATCATTCAGCTACAACAAGATCATGCGCGGGCTGAAGGACTCCTTCCGAAGCAGCGGAAAAGGCACCGGCACCACCTACGTCGGGGGCAATTTCCCCGCCTACCGCATCGACTACATCGCCCACGACAAGCAGTTCAACGATTTCCAATACACCGTCTGCCGGGAGTTGGACGTCTCCGACCATTATCCCATCTATACGTACATTTCGATTGTGAAAAAGGATTAGTAGGGACGTATCGCATACGTCCGTGTATCGCAGACGTATCGCATACGTCCGTGTATCGTGGACGTATTCAATACGTCCCTACAGGGCGGCGTTTTCATACAGATGTTCATAATGCGAGGCCTGCTCACGCCCATCGAACAGACTCAACGGATGCAAACGGCTGATATGCTGTTCTATCGTTCCGAACAAATCGCTGACATTCAGAATGGTGCGGGCTATATCGTCGGCACTCTTCGGATTCACCGCATACCCGGCAAGCCCCTCTTTGAAAATGCCGTCACAAGCGCTATCGGTTGCATAGAGCACCGGCAAACCCTGCGACAAAGCCTCCGCAAAACGCTGTGTAGAAGGTGTTTTCTCATCCAACTGCAAGAAAATATCATGTTTACGGTAAACTTCAAGTAGCTCTTCATTAGCCAAATCGCCCACAGTAGTCAGGGTGATATCGTAGTTCCTGCGCTGCAACTTCTTCATGGCATGGTGCACCGCATCCAAATGATGATGGGAATCCGAAGGCCCAACGTACAGCAACTTGATATGTACCAATGCGGTAGGCGGATGTATATGGAGGTTGTCCAGCCAGAACGAATCCAAAGCCTCCAAAAACATCATGGAATGGAAGAAGACGGTGTCGGCGGTTTTGGAGGGCAGATGCCGCGCCAAAAACTCCTGTTGCGACTGGCTGGTGAAGACCACCCGCGCCGCTTCGGCAAGCACATTTTCCACGCCCTTCTTGCTGAACACGAACAGTTTATGGTACGCATCCAGGTCGCTTTGCATCACCTCCACCACGTATGGCACACCCTTCGCCGCCGCATAATTCGCTGCCGCTTGCCCGCATCCGAACCACCGGTGGGCGTGGATGACATCGACCGGACCCTGATATGCCGCCATCTCTTTCGGGGTCACGTATTGGTGTTCGAACGTTTCCGACATATACCTTGTGACGCGCTCCGCGTGGGCGCGGTCTTCTTCGTTTGATATGATATGGAGTATTATCATCGGCTTTGGTTTTTTGGTTTTGTTTTGTCCCACACTGCCCCCCACACTGCGCTTCGCTTATGCGTCTGCCCCCACACTGCGCTTCGCTTGTGTGGGGTTAATTGCACTGCGTGCGTTTAGCCTCTCCGAGGCTGCGCATCATCGTATCATCGCATCATCGCATCATCTTATCATCGCATCATCGCATCATCGTATCATCGCATCATCGCATCATCGCATCATCGCATCATCGTTCATAATTAACGGTAAATACACTTCACGGTAATACGGTTCAAACTCCCGCGTCGTGGCGTGGTTGTGCCAGAGGAACACGAAATCGCCTTCGACGTCGAAGCAGCGTTTTTTCAGCTTCATCACCAACTTCTTGGCTTTCCCTACAGGGAGTTTCATATAGTCGAACAGGGTGCCGTCCATGACGATGAGCGGGTGTTCGATGATGTCCGTGACTTTGTCGT
>JAEEGL011214405.1_pt1 | contig 18290 bp, 17 predicted proteins | sample 9134231 | NCBI WGS metagenome assembly JAEEGL01 (sample SAMN16246548, study PRJNA631951) | gut metagenome | biome: gut microbiome; feature: rumen; material: fiber-attached | host: Bos | place: Iran: Karaj | collected 2018-10 | reverse complement strand
TATGAGATGAAGCGTGAGCGCCAATCTGATGTGGAGATTGAGTCACTGCCCGGCATCTCGGCTTTCCAGAAAGCCGCATCGCTGTTGGGCGCTCCCATCGGCCACGACCTGTGCATCATCTCGTTGAGCGACCTGATGACTCCGTGGGAGGTGATCGAACGCCGCATCAAGGCCGCTGCCGTGGGCGATTTCGTCACAGCCGTCTATAATCCCAAGTCCAACGGCCGCTACTGGCAGCTGTACCGCCTGGTGGAACTGTTCCTGCAGCAACGCTCGGCCGACACCCCGGTGGGCTATGTCAGGCAGGCAGGGCGCGATGAGCAGGAAATCAAAGTGACCGCACTCGGTGAGTTTGACCCCGAGCAGGTGGACATGTTCACCGTGATTCTCATCGGTAACTCGCAGTCCTATATCAGCGACGGCCGTATCATCACCCCGCGCGGCTATTACCGCGAGCGTCAAGGTGAAGCCGTCAAGCCTGGCCAGCAAATCATGATTGAGTCGTTCCGCACCATCGAGCGTGAACTACACAACAAGGAAATCCCGCTTGACCACAAGTGGGCGCTTTTGCACGCCATCCACACGACGGCCGACTTTGAGATGGAACGGATACTTTATACCGACCCAGGAGCGGTGGAAACTCTATATCACAAGGTCGCCAATGGCGAACTGAAGACCATTGTGACCGATGTGACGATGGTGACCAGCGGCATCCGCAAGGGAGCACTCGCACGGTTGGGCATGGAGGCCAAATGCTACTTGAGTGACCCTCGTGTGGCCGAAATGGCTACGGCACAAGGCATCACCCGCACGCAGGCGGGCATCCGACTCGCTGTTGAGGAGCATCCCGACGCCCTTTTCGCCTTTGGCAACGCCCCGACAGCCTTGATGGAACTGTGCGACCTCGTCCGCAAGGGCAAGGCTCATCCCGCTGGCATCATTGCCGCTCCCGTGGGCTTTGTGCATGTGCGCGAGTCCAAACACATGGTCAAACCTTTCAAGGACATTCCCAAAATCATCGTCGAGGGACGCAAGGGCGGCAGCAATCTGGCAGCGACCCTGTGCAACGCCATCTTGACCTATGACGACGCAGCACAGCTGAAACCAGGACGCGATTTATGATAACCAATCAAACAACCAATATATTTTTCAAACGACCAAAACAACGATGAACAACACAAACACAATTATAATATTAAAAGTGGTTTCTGTCGTTATTTGTTGTTCATGTTGTTTGACCTAAAGGTAGTTGTTTGAAAATTAAACAAAGAAAGAATATGAAGTTTTACGTTATAGGCATCAGTGACGCGCCGCGGCCTTATTTCCCGCCGGAGGTGATTCGTATCATCTGTCAAGGGCGCATTTTCTCGGGTGGCAAGCGCCACTATAAAATTGTGGCCTCGTATTTGCCTCAGGGAGCCGAGTGGATTGACATCACCACGCCGCTGGATGCGGTCTTTGAGCAATACCGCGACGAGGTGATTGTGTTTGCCAGCGGCGACCCGCTGTTTTTCGGTTATGCCAACACCATCAAGCGCAAGATGCCGGATGCCGAGATAGTCCTCTTCCCGTCATTCAACTCCCTGCAAATTCTGGCGCATCGTTTAGTAATGCCTTACCATGATATGCGTGTCGTTTCCCTCACAGGCCGTCCGTGGCCCGAATTTGACCGAGCGCTCATCGAGCGGGAAGAAAAAATCGGCGTGCTGACCGACCGTGAGCACACGCCCGCAGCCATCGCCCGCAGAATGCTGGACTATGGCTACAACGACTATCAAATGCATGTGGGCGAGCATCTGGGCAACACCAACGAGGAACGCATCACGACTTTGTCGCTTGAGGAAGCAGCCGAGGGAGAATTTGACTATCCCAACTGCATGATTCTGTGCGGCCATGCCAAGGCGAGGCCCTACGGCATCCCCGAGAGCGAATTCGCTTTGCTCGACGGTCGTGAGAAGATGATTACCAAGGCCCCGATACGTCTGCTGTCCCTGCAAGCCATGGAATTGTATCAGAAGAGTGTCATGTGGGACATCGGTTTCTGTACGGGCAGCGTGTCTGTCGAGGCGCGCCTGCAGTTTCCGCATCTGCACGTCGAGGCGTTTGAGGTCAGGCCCGAGTGCGAAGCGTTGATACAGGAGAACAGCCGACGCTTTGGAGCGCCGGGCATCGACTGGCACATCGGAGACTTCCTTGAAACCGATATAGAACGCCTGCCGCATCCTGATGCCGTGGTCATCGGGGGGCATGGCGGCCACCTCAAGGAAATTATGGCAAAGGTGTTGACGGTCTTGAAGGATGACGGTTGCATCGTGATGAACAGCGTCACCTCGCCGATGGTGACTACCGACAGCCGCCAGTTGTTTAACGAAGCGTGTGCCGAGTTGGGCTTGACGCAAGAGCCGCCCACACGCATCATCCTCAATGACAATAATCCGATTGAAATACTGAAATGCAAAAGATAGCCATCATTCCCGTCAGTGACGAAGGCCGAAATTTAGCCGACACGCTCCAGCAGGAGTTCCAGGCTTCTGTTATCAAACGTGCTGAGGTTGCCAAGCGCTGGAAGGACTTTGACGCCTTCATCTTTATCGGCGCCATGGGCATCTGTGTTCGCACGATAGCGCCTTTGATTGAGGACAAGCATACCGATCCGGCTGTAATCTGCGCCGATAGCATGGGCAATCATGTGATTTCGGTACTGTCAGGTCATGTGGGTGGCGCCAACGATATGACATGCCGCGTGGCGTCGGCGCTTGGTGCAGACCCTGTCATCACGACGCAAAGCGACAATGCCGGATTATGGGCACTGGACACGCTGGAAGAACGCTTCAACTGGCCTATCGCCAGCGAGGACGACATGAATGCCTGCATCTTCGCTTTTGTCAACCGCAAGCCCACGGCATTGTTCATGGAGGTGCGTGACGAGGGCACCGACTATCTTGAGAAGACACTTCCCGACCATGTCACCATCATCCACGACCTCGGCGAGGCAGACCCCAAGAAATACAAACTCCTTATCATGGTCACGCCTTACCGCCGCTATGCGCCTGAGGGGCTGTTGTCATTGCACTTTGTGCCCATGGTGGGAACCGTCGGTTTCGGGTTGGCTCATCACCCCGATGATTACAAGTTCATCTATGACCAGATGGATGAAGTATTGGCGCAATGGGGCATCTTGCCCTGCGCTTGCCGTTACTGCACGATTGATGTCAAGGCCGATGAACCGTTTGTGCAACTCTTGAAAGAAGGCTATAACGAGACCGTGGAGTTCTTCACAGCCGAGCAACTGGCAGCCGTTGAAGTGCCCAATCCGAGTGAAACGGTGGCTAAGCACGTGGGCACGCCCAGCGTGTGCGAGGCAGCTGCTATCCTCGGCTCCAATCACGGCAAACTGATTGTCCCCAAACTCAAAGGCAAGAATTTTACGGTGGCCCTGGCCATCGACCGCAAATACCTGCGCGATGAGGAAGGCTTCATCGAGATTGTGGGCGCCGGTCCCGGTGACCCCGACTTGGTGTCGGTGCGCGGCCGCAAGATGCTGGAACGTGCCGACCTTATCCTGTATGCGGGTTCGCTCGTGCCGCGTGAGTTGACCTTGTGTGCCAAACCAGGTGCTGTCGTGCGCAGTTCGGCGGGGATGGATCTGGAAGAGCAGTGCGCGTTGATGCAGGAGTTCTATGACAAGGGGCGCTTCATTGTGCGCCTGCACACGGGCGATCCGTGCATCTTCGGGGCGATACAGGAGCAGATGGCTTTCTTCGACCAGCACAATATGCGTTACCACATCACGCCGGGCATCTCGTCGTTCCTTGCTGCTGCCGCCGAGTTGCGCAGCCAGTTCACCATCCCCGAGCGCACCCAGACCATCATCCTGACGCGTGGCGAGGGGCGCACGCCCATGCCCGAGAAAGAGCAGCTGCATCTGCTGGCCCGCAGCCAGAGCACGATGTGCATCTTCTTGAGCGCCGCCATTGTCGATGACGTGCAGCGGGAACTGCTCATGGAATACCCCGAGGATACGCCTGTTGCCGCCTGCTATCACCTCACGTGGCCCGACCAGCGCATCTACCGCGGCGTGCTCAAGGATTTGGCCAAGATTGTCCATGACAACAACCTCACGCTCACCACGATGCTCGTCGTGGGCGAGGCGATTGACAACCGCAAGGGCCTCTCAGAACTCTATAACAAACATTTCACCCATCTCTTCAGGAAAGGCGACGCATGATTCTCGTTTTCGGTGGAACGACTGAGGGCCGCGAGGCGGCAAAGGTGCTCGATGAATCGGGTGCCACTTATTGTTATTCCACCCGAAGCGATACCCAGGACATCCAGCTCGTCCATGGCGTTCACGTCACCGGCGCGATGGAGGTGCCCGAGATGGTCACCTTTTGCCAAAAGCACAACATCCGCCTGATTGTAGATGCCGCCCACCCGTTTGCCGTCAATTTGCACCGTAATGTCATCGAGCTCGCGGGCCAAATCGGTGTGCCTGTCATCCGCTATGACCGCATCTATCCGCCACATGATGAGAACCTCGTTTGGTGCAAAGACTATGATGATGCCATCAACCAGCTGGAAGCGCATGGCGTTAGTCGCCTGTTGGCGCTCACTGGCGTCAACACCATCGGAAAAATGCAGGGTTACTGGCAGGAACATGAATGCTGGTTCCGCATCCTGAATCGTGATGAATCGCAGGAAAGGGCACAAAAGGCGGGCTTTCCCGCTGATCATCTTGTTTACTACGAGCAAGACGACACCGCTGCACTGATTGCACAGTTGCGCCCACAGGCCATGATTACTAAAGAAAGTGGCGTGAGCGGCGGTTTTACTGAGAAAGTAAATGCTGCCAGACAAGCTGGCATCAGGGTTTTTGTCGTTCAGCGACCGGAATATCCTTCAGCCGATCATGTGACCATAAAGCACGTCAATGGGCCTCACGGCCTGCGCCGTATGGTGGAAAAGCTTTTATCCGAGTTTTATCCGCTTCACAGCGGTTTGACCACGGGCACCTGCGCCACTGCTGCCGCCATTGCTGCGACACATAGATTGCTGAGGGGTGAGGAACCAAAATCGGTTCCTGTTATTCTTCCCGATGGCGAGACGATTGATGTAGAGGTGACTTATGGTGACGGCTATGCCGCGGTGTTCAAGGAGTCGGGTGATGATCCTGATGTGACCAACGGCATCGAGATCCGCGCTACTGTTGAGCCGTGCGACCATTTTGAGATATTGGGTGGCGAGGGTGTGGGCAAGTTCACCGTGCCGGGCTTTGACTTTCCTCCGGGCGAGCCAGCCATCAACAAGGCGCCGCGACAAATGCTGCGCGACAACATTAAGGAAAACGTCAGCATCACCATCAGTGTGCCCCAGGGGGCCGAGATTGCCCGCCGTACCTTCAACCCGCGCCTCGGCATCGAGGGTGGTATCAGCATCATCGGTGTTTCAGGTATCGTGAAACCGTTCAGCGAGGAGGCATTCGTCGCGAGCATCCGCAAGTGCATGCAGGTAGCCAAGGCCTCGGGCAGCGACCGCGTGGTTATTAACAGCGGTGGCAAGAGTGAGCGCTTTGTAAAAGCGCAATACCCCGACCTGCCGCAGCAGGCGTTTGTGGAATACGGGAATTATATCGGGGAGACGTTAGCCATCGCCAATGAACTCGATATCAAAAACGTCACCATGGGGGTGATGCTGGGCAAAGCGGTGAAACTTGCCGCCGGCAATCTCGACACCCATAGCCGCCACACCACGATGGACAAGGACTTCGTCATGGGGATGCTCCATGAGGCAGGCATTGACATCGATATAAGTAATCTCACCCTCGCCCGTGAACTGTGGGACAGGATTCCACAAGAAAAACTACAAGATTTTGCCACCGTCGTCATCAACCATTGCAGCCACTACTGCGCTACCCTACTTCCCAGCGGAAATCTCACCATCCTCCTCATCACCGACACCGGCACCATTTACAACAATCAATCAAAAACATGATTTTTTCAAAAAAAGTGTTCCCAATTTTGCGAACGTTTGTTTTTTGTTGTATCTTTGCCGCAAATGATAGTTACTTTTGTTCAACCATATCTTCAAGAGCTTTATGTAACTGGCCAATCCAGTGACAAGAAGCATCGTTATCAGCCTCAGATTGTCACAAAATATGTGAAAGTAATCAATCTCATGAAACAGGTTGAAAATGTTCTTGGGCTTGCTAAGTATGGCTCATTGCATTATGAAAAATTACATGGTGACAAAGAAGGTATCTCGTCAGTACGTGTCAATGACCAATACCGCATCGAATTTACTGAAGGCATGGAAAATGGTAAACACATTGCAACTATCTGCAACATTATAGAATTGTCAAACCATTACAAATAAATGGAGGAACATCGTATGACTACAATCGAAGGAGTGAATCCGCAGATGATTGCCAATAATCTGAAATCTTTTCAACCTACTCATCCTGGCGAAGTTCTGAAGGATGAGTTAGAGTACAGAGGTATATCACAGCGAGGATTGGCAAGGAGAATAGATTTCTCATATTCAACTTTAAATGAGGTGCTTAATGGCAAGCGTGCGCTTAATTTAGAATTGGCAATGCTGTTGGAGGCAGCATTAGATATTGAAGCAGCACCTTTATTGGCGATGCAAAATGAATATGACATGGTCATGGCTGAACGTAATGCGTCTTTCATGGAAAAGCTTAAACGCATCAGACGTATTGCTGCTGTACTTTAACTACTCGTAGGAGGTTTTGCGACGGCGATAGAGGACGTAGATGATAATGGGTGCTCCGATGAGGGCGGTGACGCTGTTGACGGGCATGGCACCCTCGAAGCCGGGTGCGCGGGCAATCAGGTTACAGATTAACGCCAAGGCTGCGCCACACAGAGCGGTGGCGGGCAGCAGTTTCCAGTGGTCGCTGGTGCGAAAGATGCCGCGTGCCAGATGGGGCACTGCCATGCCGATAAACATGATGGGGCCGCAATAGGCGGTGACGATAGCAACCAAGGTGCCCGAGCAGATGATAATCCAAGTCCTTGCCCGCTTGACATTGACACCCAGGTTAGCGGCATAACGGTCTCCCAGCAACATGGCATTCAAAGGCTTGACAAGCAGGAAACTCAAGGGCAGCAGGATGCACATGAGCGCCACAAAAAGTATCATCTGGTCTCCCGACACGCGCGAGAACGAACCGAGTCCCCAAACCACAAAAGCCTTGACATCCTCCTCAGGGCTGAGGAATTTCAACACACCGATGATGGCGGTGGCCAGGTAGCCGATCATCACACCGATAATCAGCAGGGTGACATTGCCACGCACCTTGCCCGAAATCCACACAATCAGCATCATCACGGCAATGGCTCCGACGATAGCGGCTACCGAGACTGCCGCATCACCCAGATAACCTAATGAACTCAATGCCACGCCGCCCAACTGTCCCGACAGCAGCACGACAAAGGCGACGCCCAGGCTGGCGCCGTTGGAGATACCCAAAATGGACGGTCCCGCCAGCGGGTTGTGAAAGATGGTCTGCATCATCAGGCCACTCACGGCAAGGCCCGCACCCGCCACGATGGCGGTCAGCACCTGTGGCAAACGGGAACTGAGGATGATATTGGTCCAGATTTCGTTCTCGCTACCCTGCCCGATGAGAATGCGGCAAATGTCGCCCATCGGAATCTTGATAGAACCGATAAACAGGTTGACAATCACCATGACTGCGATTGTCACCACAAGAGCCAACATCAAGGGTAGCGTGCGTCTCATAATTCAAGTTTTTAGTCCTTAGTCCCTAGTCCTTAGTCCCTAGTCCTTAGTCCTTAGTCCTTAGTCCTTAGTTTCTAGTTAATCTAGATTATTGTTGCAGCAGGTGGTAGAAGGTGGGCTGGTAGTCTTTCTCGACCAGTTCGGGATGGAAGATGGCGACAAAGTCTTTCAGCAGCACGTCGGGTTTGACAGGAGCGATTTCGTAGTAGGGCGTCTGCTTCATGTTGCAGTAGATGACCTTTTTCTCCTTGAAGGCCTTGAACATCTCGTTGCGGGGCTCAGAGGCCTTCAGCGCCTCATAAGAGAAGTCGCCCTGGAAACTGTTGAGGATGCGCCAGTAGTCGGCATTGGCCGAGAGGGCATACATTTTTTCGAACTCCAAGTCCTCGCCCGATGTCTCATCATCGTTGATGACGTAGTCGGCACCAGCGTCGCGGAATATCTGGGCCAGGTAGTTCTTTCCACCCACGGCGTGCCAGTTGCCATAGTGCATCTCGCCGCTGGTGACGGTGGGACGTTGCTCGACCTTAGCCGCCTTCTCCTTCAACTCGTTGTAGCGGCTCTCGATGCCGGCGAAAATCTCGGCGGCCTCTTTTTCCTTTCCGATGAACATGCCTATGAATTTAATCCACTCGGCCTGTCCCAGCGGGTCAAGTTCCTTGTAGCCCAAGTGGGGAACCAGCGTGATGCCGATTTCCTTGATGGCATCATAGCCACCGCGCTTCGACGGCGAGATGAAGATAACGTCAGGGTTGGCGGCCATGACCACCTCGGGATCAAACTCACCCTCCATGCCGATTTTGACGATGCGCCCGTCCTTGACGCGCGCCTTGATGTCTTCGTTGAAGAGATTCTTGGTGCTGGTGATGCCCTTGACCACATTATGGGCATCGAGGATGGTGAAATTGGACAGTTGCAGCGATGTCATGCAGATAGTGCGCTCGATGGGCACCTTGACCTTGACATAGCCCTCGGGAACTACGGCCTCGGCGTCATACACCAGTGCAAAATGGTCTTTTTTACCTACGTCAACCAGGCGGATGTCGGCCGAGTCACGAACACTAAATCCTGTGGCATACTTTACGGTCACTTCTTCCATCGAATCAGTGCCGGAGTTCGACTGCTTATCGCCCTGTGAAGTGCAGGCGCAAAATAGCATCAAAACAGCAAATAATCCAAATAATTTCTTCATTCTTTTGTTCATTAGTTTTATGCGACAAAGGTACTACTTTTTAATGACCAAGCCGCACGAAAACCACCAAAAAAACTAGGGACTAGGGACTATAAACTAGAAACTTCTTTGTACCTTTGCACTATGGAAGAAACAGCAGTAAAAACAAGGTGGTATGACAGCATTTGGGCAGCGTTGATTTTTTTCACGCGGCTGCCTTTTTGGCGTGTCTACCAGCCGCCACAAGCGAGTTACAAGGCGGTTGTTGAGTTTTGGCCGCTGGCGGGCTGGCTCACAGGTGGCGCGATGGCTGCGACGCTCTATTTCGGTAGCATGGTGTTACCTCATGCCGTGGCAGTGATTGCTGCGATTGCCGTGCGGCTGCTGATTACCGGTGCACTGCATGAGGACGGCCTTGCCGACTTCATGGACGGTTTTGGCGGCGGGGGCGACCGTGACCGCATCCTCGCCATCATGAAGGATTCGCACATCGGCACTTATGGCGTGCTGGGGCTGATTATCTACATGCTACTGTTGGGGACCGTGCTCTATAGTATGCCCGTAACGGTGGCGGCACTCACCATCTTGGCTGCCGACCCATTCTCTAAGATGGTCACCAGTCAACTGGTGTCAATGCTCCCTTATGCCCGCCGTGAGGAAGAGGCCAAGAATAAGACCATTTACCGCAAACCGACATTGGCAGCAGGCTTATTGATGTCGCTGCAAGGCTTGCTGCCTATGGCATTGATGATCTGGTTGACTGGCATCAGTTGGTATCTTGTCGTCTGCCTTCCTGTAGTGGTGATGTATTTCCTGTACCTGCTCATCCTGCGCAAGATTCACGGCTATACTGGCGACTGTTGCGGAGCCGTCTGCCTGCTGGTGGAGTTGACTGTATATTTGGTCGCATGCGCACAATAGCTAACAGTTAACAGTGAATAGTGAACAGTTACAACTTCTAACTCCTAACTTCTAACTCCTAATTTCTAATTCATAATTTCTAATTCATAAAATGGAAGTTGTTTTGGTAAGACATACGAGTGTTGATGTGCCCAAGGGGACGTGTTACGGACAGACCGATGTGCCTGTGCGTGACACCTTTGAGCAAGAAGCAGAAATGACGCGCCAATCATTGGAGCCATATCTGCCTTTTGACAAGGTGTACTCCTCGCCGTTGACACGTGCTCGCAAGCTCGCTGCCTATTGCGGTTACCCCGATGCCGAAACCGACGAACGCTTGCTGGAGATGAACATGGGCGAGTGGGAAATGCAACTGTATGACGAAATTCAAGACCCGCACCTGCAGGAATGGTATGACGACTACTTGAATCAGCCTACGACAGGCGGCGAGAGTTTCCAGCAGCAGTACCAGCGGGTGGCAGTCTTCCTTGACGAGCTCAAGGGCAAGCCCTACCGACGGGTAGCCATCTTTGCCCATGCTGGGGTGCTCATCAGCGCTGGCATCCATGCTGGGCTGTATTCGTGGAAAGATGCCTGGAGCAATCTGCCCGATTACGGAGATTTTATTGTAATTACGGTTTAAATGTAGGGCCTCGCCTTGGTGTGGCCGTCAAACAAAGAGAAGTCAATGAGCAAAATCATATTAATTACTGGCGGACAACGTTCGGGCAAGAGCCGATATGCCGAGGATTTGGCATTAAGTCTCACCGAGAATCCCGTGTATGTGGCCACGGCTCACGTGTGGGACGAGGAGTTCCGTGAACGGGTGCGCCGTCATCAGGAACGCCGTGGCCCGCAGTGGACCAACATCGAGGAGGAAAAATACCTGAGCCGTCACGACCTGACTGGCCGCGTGGCAGTCATCGACTGCGTGACATTGTGGCTGACCAACTTCTTCTTTGAGAATCAGAATCAAGACACACAGCAGGTTTTAGATGTTGTAACAGAGGAGTTTGACCGCTTTGCGGCCCAGGATGCCACTTTCATTTTCGTGACCAACGAAATCGGCAGCGGCGGCGTGAGCGTGGATGCCGTGCAACGGCGTTTTACTGACCTGCAAGGCTGGATGAACCAGTATATCGCCAGCCGTGCCGATGAAGTTATCCTTATGGTCTCAGGAATACCTGTAACAGTTAAAAGTGAACAGTGAACAGTTAATAGTTAATAGTGAACAGTGAAAAGGAACTACGGTTAATCATGAGAAAATACAATATAGAACACACCGACAAATCGATGGCTGCTGCCATCAAGCAAAAAATCGACCACCTGAATAAACCCAAAGGCTCGCTGGGCCGCTTGGAGGAACTGGCATTGCAAATCTGCCTCATCCAGCAGACCTTAACACCCAGCCTCAATCATCCCTGCCACTTGCTGCTGGGCGGTGACCACGGCATCGAGCGCGAGGGCGTGAGCGTGTCACCGCGCGAAGTCACCTGGCAACAGATGATCAACTTCACCCGTGGTGGTGGAGGCGTGAACATGTTCTGCCGCCAGCACGGTTTCAAGTTGCGCATCGTGGACACGGGCGTGGACTATGACTTGACGAAAGTTGAGGGAATCATTGACCGCAAAATTGCCCGTGGTACCCGAAATTTCCTGCACGAACCCGCCATGAGCGAGGAGGAATTTGACCGCGCCATCCAAACGGGTTGCAATCTGGTGGATGACTGCATCGCCGAGGGTTGCCAGGTGCTGTGTGTCGGCGAAATGGGTATCGCAAACACCTCGCCTTCAAGTATTTGGATGAGTCTGTTCGGCAACATCCCATTGGACGAGTGCATCGGTGCGGGAGCGGGTCTTGACAACCCGGGCATTCAACATAAGCGAGAAGTGCTTGCTCAGGCATTGCAGCGTTACCATGAAACGGTGGAAAACACGACCGAAAACGCCATCCGCTACTTCGGTGGCTTTGAGATGGTGACGGCCATCGGCGCCATGCTGCGAGGGGCCGAAAAGCATCTCGTCGTACTGGTTGACGGCTTCATTATGACGGCCTGTGCCATTGCCGCCATTCAACTCTTCCCCACGGCCCAAGACTACATGATATTCACCCACTGTGGCGACGAGAGCGGCCACCGCCGCATGCTTGACATTGTCCATGCCAAGCCCATCCTCAACTTGGGCCTGCGCCTCGGCGAGGGAACGGGCGCCTTATGTGCCTATCCCATCATCGATTCGGCCGTGAGGATGATCAACGAAATGAACAACTTCGACACCGCCCACATCACCAAATACTTCTAAAGAAATATCACCACGACAAGTACCAAGGCAACCATGAAAACCTCGGCAGTCCGGTTGATGCGGACGGCGGTGTGCATGTCTTGGGTGGTGAGTTCGCGGTCGTTCTCGCCGATGTAGGGTTTGTCGAAGAGCTCACCGAAGTAGTAGTGGGGACCGCCGAAGCGGCAGTTGAGGATGCCTGCCAGGGCGGCTTCGGGGTAGCCGCTGTTGGGGCTGGCGTGACGGCGGCCGTTTTTCCAAACAAAATTCATTAGTGATAATTTGCCCGAAGCGATGACCATCAGCAGGGCGGTGAGTCGGGCGGGGATATAGTTAGCCACGTCGTCGATATGGGCAGCCCAGCAGCCAAAGTATTTATAGCGTTCGGTGCGGTAGCTAATCATTGAATCGAGGGTGTTGACCATCTTATAAGCCAGCATGCCAGGCGTGCCTAACAACGCTAACCAGAACAGCGGGGCAATCACCCCATCGCTCAGGTTTTCGGCAAGGGTCTCGAGGGCTGCTGTGCGCACCTCCTGGGCTGACAATTGAGACGTGTCGCGCCCCACGATACGGGCAACCTGCTGACGTCCCTCGTCCAACGAGCGGTCGAGTGCTAAAAATACCTCCCGCACCTCGCGAATGAGCGTCGTTCCCGCCAAGCAGTAGAAAATGATGATGGTGTCGAGAATGAGCCACAATACCACATTGGAAATCAGCCGTTTCAACCCCCATACGACAAAGAACACCAACAGAATGAGAAACACGGCCATCACGGCGCCTTTGGCCATGCGGTGTGCCCCGTGGTTGAGTCGGTGCTCACCCCACGAAATCATTTTGCCGAACCACACGATGGGATGCGGCAAGCGTGACGGGTCGCCGAAGGTGAAATCCAGCAACCATCCCAGCAATAGCGGCAATATGAATATCAATGAATCGTTCATCGCGCAATGAATCGTTGTATAGCATCAACCAAGGCATCGTTCTCAGTTGGCGACTGGGTGGCAATGCGGAAGTGATGTGGCGTGAGGCCTGTGAAATTGGAGGCGTCGCGGATGAGGATGCCGTGCTCTCGGGCCAGGTACTCCTTCAACTGGGCAGCCGTCGCTTGGCGGATGGTACACAGGAAGAAATTGGTCTGGGTGTCAAAAGTCTCGATGCCGTCAATCTCGTTAAGCATGGTGCGCAAACGTTGGGTCTCAGCCAAATAGGAGGGCAGGTCCTGAATGGCAATAGCCTCATGCGAAACGAGCCACTTGCCCGCCACGAGCGACAGGGCATTGATGGCCCATGGGCGGTACTGTTCCCGCAGGTGACGAATAACCGCCGCCGATGCCGTGATATAACCCAATCGCAACCCGGGTACCGCATAGCGTTTGGTCATCGAGTGCAGCAAGATGATGTCATTGCGCCCAACAATGTCGGCGGGAGCAAGCAAGGGTGCCATCGTATGGTCTTCGTAGGACTGGTCCACGATGAGCAGGCGGTGGCGCTCGGCAAGGGCCAGCACGTCCTTGACAGCCACCACATCGCCCGTGGGATTGTTAGGGTTGCAGAGCCAGCACAAGGCGCCGTCCTCGCTCTCCCGATAACCGAACACACGGCTGGCATCTTCATACTCCCTGAACGTAGGCTTCAAGATGCGGCAAGTGCCCTCATGGCGATAGGCCTGGGCTATCAGATAGATGGCATCCACCGCCCCACTGGTCACCAGCACCTCGTCGGGACTAATGCCGTTGTGGTGGGCAATCATATGTTCCAACGATGCCGCCGAGGGCTCAGGATAGGAGCGGATAGCAGGCATGCGGGTGCACAGGTAGGCATCCAGCGCACTCAGGTCAGTCCCATTGTAGATGTTGGAACTGAAGTTCATCTTGATATTGTTGTAGCGATACAGGTCGTCGCCGTGTCCCTCAATCATGGTCAGTCAAGATTTGGTAGATTTGTTCCATATCAACGTATTGGCGCACATGGGCCGCCAACTTGTCGTATTGCTCTTCCTTGAAAGCAGCGTAGTCAAACGGAGCATCACCCTCGGCGATTTTGTCCTTGAACGGCTCTAACAGGAAATCCACAAAGGGAGCGTTGTCGAGGATGCCGTGGACATAAGTGCCCATGCACTTGTCGTCAACGATATAGCCGTCATCGCGTCCGTCATCGAGGTGTAACAGGGGGGATGGCTTGGCATCGCCAATGGGATGCGTTTCGCCCTGATGGATTTCGTAGCCGCCACCATACTGGCAAGTCACTTGACGCGTCTGTTTGTCGCCGTTCATGGTCGTGGTCGTGGGCAGCAGGCCCAGCCCAGGCAGGCGTTCGATATCACCCTCAACGTGGTCGGGGTCCAATACCTCGATGCCCATCATCTGGTAGCCGCCACAGATGCCCAACACTGCCGCACCCTCGCGGTGCGCCCTGATGATGGCCTGGGCGCAGCCGTTGCGGCGCAGTTCATATAGGTCATGCAGGGTGGATTTGGTGCCTGGCAGGATGATGATGTCGGCCTTCTTGATGTCCTCGGTATTGTTGGTGTAAAACAGGTGAATCCGCGGGTCACGTTCCAGTGCGTCAAAGTCGGTGTAGTTGGACAAATGGCGCAGCATGACGACCGCCACGTTGACCTTGCCACGCTCGGCCTGCATCGACTTTTGGGCCAGTGCCACGCTATCTTCCTCTTCAATGTAAATGTCTTTGTAATAAGGAATCACGCCCAGCACGGGAACGCCGCAGATTTTCTCAAGCATTTTGCGTCCCTCGTCAAACAGGCGCATGTCGCCACGGAACTTGTTGATGATGATGCCCTTAATGAGGCGGCGGTCTTCGGGCATCTGTAAGGCGATACTGCCATAGACCGATGCAAATACACCACCGCGGTCGATATCTCCCACGAGAATCACATCAGCATGGGCATGACGTGCCATGGGCAGGTTCACCAAATCGGTGTCGCGCAGGTTGATTTCTGAGATGCTTCCCGCACCCTCCATCACGATGGGATTGAAGCGGGATGCCAAGCGGTCGAAGGCATCGCACACCTCACGGCGGTAGTCGATGTCCGACGTCCCCCGGCGCCAGTAATCATAGGCGTTCTTGTTGCCGATGGGCTTGCCATGCAGGATGACTTGCGAGGTATGGTCACTTTGGGGCTTCAGCAACAGGGGATTCATGTCGGTATGACAGGGGATGCCCGCAGCTTCGGCCTGTACCGCCTGGGCGCGGCCTATTTCAAAGCCCTCGGGAGTGGCATAGGAGTTCAACGCCATGTTCTGTGCCTTAAAGGGGGCTGGACTATAGCCGTCTTGCCTGAAAATGCGGCAAAAGGCCGCTGCGACGACGCTCTTGCCAACGTCGCTGCCCGTCCCGGCAAACATCACAGGGTGCAATCGCTTGTTTTTCATTCTTTCTCGTTGGCTAAGACAAACAGATAATCAGACAGGCGGTTCATCATCATCAGAATCGAACCGTCAACCGGGTGTTCACGATGCAGCGACCACAGGCGGCGTTCCACCGTGCGCGCCTGAGTGCGTGCAAGATGGACGAAAGCCGCCAACTGCGACCCACCACCAGGCACAACGAAGCCGCTCTGATAATCGGCACTGTCGATGGCCTGTTCTAACTGTGCGGTGATTTCGGCAGCATGGAGTTCACGAGAATTGACGCTACCCTCGGGAGTGGCGATGTGGCTCATAACCGTCATCAGTTCACGCTGCACGGCATGAATGAGTTCACGATTCACTTCGTCATCACCGAGCATCGACCGCACGATACCCAAATGGGCATTCAGCTGGTCAATTTGGCCGTTGACCTCGATGCGCAGGTCATCCTTCGGGAGCCTCACCCCTTCGCGCAGGCTGGTCGTGCCCTCATCACCGGTCTTGGTATATATCTGTTTCATGATTAGTTTCATTATTATGCAAAACCTAATGCCTAAAACCTAACACCTAAAGCCTATATAAGTGCGTGTAGCTTGCCAACACGTTCTTGTAACGGATGATGGGTGTCGGTACCGGTTCCCCCTTGGCATTATAGACCTGAGTCACCGAAATCGGTGACTCACCCATGAACTGGGTGTAGTGGAATTCATGCCCGCGGTATTCCTTACCATCGAGCGTGAAGCGGCGGTAACCCAGCGACAGCTTGCGGTCTTGTTTGCGGGCCGTGATGCCGTAGGGCAGCACGCCGCACATGGGGAACTCGCCCTCGTCGGTCACAATCTTTTCGCACAGGTACATCATACCGCCGCACTCGGCAACGATGCGTCCGCCTCGTTCGGCATATTCCCTGATGGCCCGTCTTGTCGCCTCGGCTTGTACCAATGCGTCAAGATGTTTCTCAGGATAGCCGCCAGGCAGATACAGCAGTGCCACGTCGTCAAGGCTCGGCACCTCGGTCTCGGGGTCAAAGAACGACACATTCTCCAACCGGTCGATATTCTCCTGATAGATAAAGGAGAACGACTCGTCATTTCGGGCGATTAAAGATTTAAGAGCCTTTGCCATGCCACATTCTTTTCCAGTAGTTCAACCAAAAGTTTACTCTCAGGCTTCTCGCTGAAGTCCAGCCCCAGGTAGCGCGAGCCCTGCTCGATTTCGGCCTTCTTGGGCAGATAGCCATAGCACTCCACACCCAAGTCGTCGCACACCTGCTGCAGCATGGCAAAATGCCTTGCCGACCCCACACGGTTGAATATCACGCCGCTGATGCGGACGTCTTTACGGAAGTTGACGAAGCCCGCAATGAGCGCCGCCATCGAGTAGGCCGCCGACTTGGCATCCACAACGAGCACCACGGGCAGGTCCAGCACACGGGCTATTTCGGCCGATGAGCCCTTGTCGCGGTCATAACCGTCGAAAAGGCCCATCATGCCCTCGACCACGCACACATCGGCATCGTTGCCATAGCGGTCATACAATTCCCGCACATGCTCTGACGTGGCCATAAACGTATCCAGATTGATGCTTGGACGGCCGCACACCGCAGCATGAAACTTGGTGTCGATATAATCAGGCCCACACTTAAATGGCTGAACCCGATACCCCTTGCGGGTAAACAAAGCCATCAGTCCCCGGGCAATCGTCGTCTTGCCCGAGCCACTATGAGGTGCCGCTATCACAAATCCATGTCTCATAAAACCTGCAAATTTACAAAAAAACACCGAAAACCCATAGTATTGGAGCATTTAATCCCACATGATAAGCAACGTTTTTTAGGGGAATTATTGGGGAATAAATTTACACTCTTCTGTGGTATAACAGGGGTTATAGACGATTATTACGGGGTGGCAGCCGTTCATAAATCACAAAATCACGATCCATTGATGACTTTTTCGGCTCTTGAGATACCGCCCGAAAATACCAATAGAATCACGCTTCCGTTTTTTTTGAGTCGCTGATAATCAATGGCTTATATTTTATACAATGATGTGCCACCAACCTGACGGCAAAATACTTTATCATCTATTCGCGTTTCAACCAGGCTGTCATCGTTTCATTCCATGCGCAGTGACGACATGGTTGATCTTATCGCTCATAAATTCAAAAGCATATCCCTCACACCCGAGTAATCCCAGCCTGGGACGCCGTGGGTACCACTTGAAGGGTTATTGTTGATTATTGTGGCGGGAGATGAGGTTCTCGAGCATATCATGCCAGTTTGCGCCGTTGTCGGGTTGCAGCACATGGATGCCCAGGACTGCTGCGGCCTGAACGTTGTGGGCACTGTCATCAATGAAAACAGTTTCTTCGGGCTTTGCATTCTCTCCCTTGAGCATCATCTCAAAGATGCGCCTCTCGGGCTTCATAATGCCCATTTCATAACTGAGGTATAAGGCATCAAAATAGTGGTCTATTGCGTGTCCCCTGCCATCGAAAGCGTTGCTGCGCGCCCATTGCATCATAAATGGGTTTGTGTTGCTGAGTAAACTCAGCCGGTAACCTCGTTGTCGCAACTCAATGAATTTGTCAAGGTTGCGCTGCGGCAGGTTCACCACATAACCCTGCCAACCATAGGCACAATCATCCATAGTGAGTTGCTTTCCGGCCAGTTCGCTCAATTGCAAACGGAACTGCTCAGCGGTAATCTTGCCACTCTCCAAATCTCCGAAGATACCAACTTGTGCAAAGGAGTCAAGATAGGAGGCGGCATCCTCAAATCCCACTTCATTAAAACGCCTAACAGC
>JAEEGL012040891.1_pt1 | contig 18291 bp, 15 predicted proteins | sample 9134231 | NCBI WGS metagenome assembly JAEEGL01 (sample SAMN16246548, study PRJNA631951) | gut metagenome | biome: gut microbiome; feature: rumen; material: fiber-attached | host: Bos | place: Iran: Karaj | collected 2018-10 | reverse complement strand
GAAAGGCCACCAATGCCAGGTCCTGATGGAGTAGTAACAGAACCAATAGGAGCTTACGAAAGGCCACCAATGCCAGGTCCTGATGGAGTAGTAACAGAACCAATTGGAGCTTACGAAAGACCACCAATGCCAGGACCAGATGGATTAGTATCACAACCAATTGGTGCGTATGAAAGACCACCAATGCCTGGGCCTGATGGAAAGATATCAGAGCCAATTGGTGCATTCCAAAGACCACCAGTTCCAGGACCAGATGGATTAGTATCACAACCAATAGGTGCGTATGAAAGACCACCAATGCCTGGGCCTGATGGAAAGATATCAGAGCCAATTGGAGCATTCCAAAGACCACCAATGCCAGGGCCAGGAGGTTTAATTGAATCTAGTGGATTTGCTAGTAGCTCAATGCTTAAGCCTCCATCAATGACACAAGGTTTATTTGGTGATGCAATGTTAACTGGTTATTCAATGCCAAAAGGTATTGTTGATAATGATAAGATAGGAGGATAATATGAATCCACGTATATCGATTACAAATTTAGATGAATTTGATGATGTAGTTAATAATTTAAATAGTATTTTAAATAGAATTAGAGATTTGTTTGATGAAGAAAACAAAACTATGGATACAATATTAAATAATCCTAGAGCATGGAGCGGTAAGGCAAGAGATGCTGCGGATGATAAATATAAGCAGTTCAGCCAGGTATATCCATCAGTTACTCAATCACTAGAAAACTTTGTAAGATTTCTAGGTACTACAGCAAGCAATTATAGAGCATTTGAAATGTCAGTTAATAAAAATATTGATAATTTAAGTGATAATTTAAACGTAAATTAAATGAATTTTTCATTTAATTTTTTTGTTATAAATAATTATAATTTCTTGATATAAATTTTTATAAATGATATTATATTAATAGATAATAAAAGGGGAAGATTAATATGGGAAATTTAAGAACATTTTACGATAAGATTGAAAATCCTATAGATAATAAGAATAAGTGGGCTAATATAATTAATCTTTATTCATCATCATATGATTTTAATGACTTTTATCAAAAAATAACATATGTAAATAAGAGTACTAATCCATATTATATAAAAGATGAAAAAGAAAAGTTCTATTTACTTATGTGGAGTTTATGGAAGAAAGACATTATTTCATTATCAGATGATAAGATTAAATATTATTTCCAAAAGAATATATTTAACACAAATATATATGATGTAGTTAATTATGTATCTTCACTTGATAGTATTAAAGAATATAATAAGTTATATGAAATATTGTTAAATGATAACATTAGATTCTATTTCTCTAAATATTTCTTTGAAAATCAAGGAAATGTTACAATAGCATCAGATTTTGAGATATCTAGTGATTATAATTACAATACTGTATTTAATATTACAGTTGGTGGAGTTAACTTATATAATTTCTTGCTAGATTTTGTACAAGCTGCACTTGATAATGAATTAGAATTCTATATTAAATATAATGAATATGGTAAATATATTAATATAAATATATATTCTAGAATTGAAGATATAGTTATCATTCAAAAGACTTTAACTAGAATTAAGAAAGAGAACTATGCTTTCCATTATGATAATGTATATAATCTTTTATCTGGTGATATAGATGATAACTTATGTATAAGAAATAGATCATACTATAACCAAAATGATTACAATAATAGTAGATGTTTAATATTATTTAAATCATTTGATAGTGTTATCTATAATTATGTAGTATCTCATCTAAGCATTCTAGTATCTTATAAAGATGGTAGAATGAACTTACTAGATTATATAGCATACAATGTAACTGAAAGAGTAATTCATCAGTTAATAACAAAGAGTATTAAGACAGAAAGTGAGTATTACAACTTAGCTAATAGTCCAGATTTAGTAAATCTAAGAACATTTATAAAAGATAAAGTTCTAGTTAATTTAAAAGAAGTATTGGATGAAAAACTTTATTTAAAAGAAAATGATGATAAAATAACTGTTAAATTAAATGATAATAAGACATTAGATATAGATGTAAGCGTTTATATGTATGCAATAAGAACACTTACAGGAACACTCCTATTAAAAGATAATTCAATAGAAAAAGCATTCAAGATACGTATTAAAAATGAATGTGAATTCCAAAGAATAGATCCTAAGAAGTTCTGTTTAGATCAATCATTTACTAATAGGATATTATTCGATGAACCTAAGATGGAATCATATGAAGCAGAATTATCTTCTATAAAGACAGAAATTAATAAATTTAATGAATTGGATAAATTATTTGAAGATGGTTCACCTGAAGCAAGACAACAACTTTCAGTAAGTATGAAAGAGATGAGTGATCTTTTTGAAGAATAAAGAATCGAAAGATTCTTTTTTTATGTTATAATAATTTTTACAGGTGATTTTATGAAACGTAGTGAAGTAGACAAATCAAAATTAAGTCCAATGATGTTAAAGTATCTAGAAGTAAAAGAAAAGTATAATGATACTATTATTTTCTATAGATTAGGAGATTTTTATGAGATGTTCTTCGAAGATGCCATAATTGCATCTCGTGAGCTAGAGCTAACTTTAACTGGAAGAAATGCTGGACTAGATGAAAGAGTACCTATGTGTGGAGTGCCATTCCATGCTTATTTGCCATACCTTGAAAAGTTAGTATCTAAAGGATATAAAGTAGCTATCTGTGAGCAGCTAACTGATCCAAAAACAAGTAAAGGATTAGTAGATAGAGATGTAATTCAGGTAGTAACTAAAGGTACTATAATAGATGATACTCTAGAAGCTAAAGATAATAACTTTATTGGTAGTGTCTATGATTTTGATTACTGCTATGGCTTCAGTTTTTGTGATATAACTACAGGAGAATTCAATTCACTTGTACTAGAAAAAGATATAGATGAATTAATAAAAGTAATATTAAATTATAACGTTAAAGAATTAATTATTAATGATAAAGCAGATAAATCAATAATATCTACTCTTAAAGAACAATATCAAATTCTAATAACAGTTACTGATGAATTATATGATGAAGATACATATAAATATATTACTAGTGATGCTAAAGATATAAGAATTACAACATCTTGTAATCATTTACTTAAATATATATTAGATAATAAAAAAGGTGATATGTCTCACTTACAAAAAGTAAATGTAATAGATTTAAATAAATATTTACAATTTGATAATCATACTAAGAGAAATCTAGAACTAGTTGAGACATTAAGATTAAAAGAGAGAAACTATTCACTTTTATGGCTTTTAGATAAAACTAAGACAGCAATGGGTAGTAGATTCTTAAAATATAATATTGAAAATCCTTTAGTAGACGTTAAAGAAATAAATAAAAGATTAGATGTAATAGATACACTGTTAACTGAGTTTATTCTTAAAAACGATCTATTAACATATTTAGATGAAGTATATGACTTAGAAAGACTATGTAGTAGAATTAGTTATGGTAATTTAAATGCAAGAGATTTATTACAATTAAAAAGAAGTTTGAAAGCGCTTCCTAGTATTAAATCTATATTAAATGAGATTAAGTTCTATAAAGATATAGAAACATTTGATGAATTATACGAATTACTTGAAAAATCAATTAGTGAAGATGCTCCTATAACTATACATGAAGGATCTATTATTAAAGATGGTTATAGTAGTGAACTAGATGAATTAAGAAGCATAAGAATGAACTCTAAAGACTTTATTCTTAAGATAGAACAAGAAGAAAAAGAAAAAACAGGAATAAAGAATCTACGTTTAGGTTTCAATAAAGTATTTGGTTATTATATTGAAATAAGTAAATCTAATATTCCTCTTGTTAAAGAAGAGTGGGGATGGGATAGAAAACAAACTCTAGCTAATCAAGAGAGATTTATAACTCCACTATTAAAAGAAAAAGAGAATATTATATTAGGTGCAGAAGAGAAGATCATGTCTTTAGAATATGAATTATTCATGGATATAAGAAATAAAGTAAAAGAATATATTGATAGAATTCAAGAAGTTGCTAAAACTATAGCACTTATCGACATGTTAGCATCCTTTGCAACTGTCTCTGAAGAAAACAATTATGTAAGACCTACATTTACTAAAGAAAATGTAATAGATATTAAAGATGCAAGACATCCAGTAGTAGAAAAAGTAAACAAGTTTGAGTTTGTACCAAACGATATCACTATGAATAAAGATGTTAATATACTACTCATTACTGGACCTAATATGGCAGGTAAAAGTACTTATATGAGAACACTTGCAATAGTAATAATAATGGCTCAGATAGGATGTTTTGTTCCATGTAAGAGTGCTAATTTAAAAGTATTTGATAAGATATTTACAAGAATTGGAGCTAGTGATGACTTAGTTAGTGGTGATTCTACATTTATGGTAGAGATGAAAGAGGCTAACAACGCTATTCAAAACGCAACACCTAACAGTTTAATCCTATTCGATGAGTTAGGTCGTGGTACTGCAACATACGATGGTATGGCTCTTGCCCAGGCAATACTCGAATACGTACATGATAAAATCAAAGCTAAAACACTATTTTCTACTCACTATCATGAACTAACTAGTCTTCAAGCAGATCTTAAGAAATTAAAGAATGTTCATGTATCTGCAATCGAAGAAGAAGGAAAAATAACATTCCTTCATAAAGTAAAACAAGGTGCAGTAGATAAGAGCTATGGTATACATGTAGCAGCTCTTGCTAAACTTCCTAAAGAAGTAATAGATAGAGCAGAATCAGTACTTAATGTATATGAAAGTAAGGCTAAAGATAAATCTAAAATTAAACAGTTAGAATTACAGTTAGAGCCTGAAGAAACAGCAAATAAAGATGATAGTATAATAGATGAATTAAAGAAGATTAATCCACTAGAAATAACACCTATGGAAGCTATGAATATACTATATGATTTAACTAAAGAAGCTAAAGAAAGTAGTCATAAATAATTTGACTATTTTTCTATTGATTAGTAATATTATATTAGGAGGAATAAGATATGGTTATTATAGATATTTTAGTTATTTTAATAATAATTTTATTTGGAATATATGGTTATAAAACAGGATTTATAAAGACAGTAGTAGATACTATCGGATTAATTTTAGTATTTGTATTTGCTTTCCTATTTAAAGACCCAATAGCAGAGTGGTTAAGCTTTAATCTACCATTCTTCGGTTTTGGAGGAGCATTTAAAGGAGTTACTATCTTAAACGTAATTATCTACCAGTTAATTGCCTTTATAGTAGTGTTCTCAGTACTATTAATCATATATGGACTACTAATTAAAATAACAAGTTTAATTGAAAAAATATTAAAATGGAGTTTTGTACTAAAATTACCATCAAAAGTATTAGGTTTCTTTGTAGGATTAATTCAAGGGATAGTAGTATCAAGTATCATTCTTATGGTAGCATCTTTACCTATATTTAATTTTGATGTAGTGCATGGCTCAGTTATAAAAGATTTTATACTTGAAAGTGTTCCAATTACAGGTACATTATCAAGTGGTTTAAATAAATCAATTAATGAGATTGTCGAGTTAAAAGAAATTTACGTTAACAACGACAACTCCGACGAATTTAATGGCAAATGCCTTGATATATTACTTAAATATAATATAATTAATGTAGACTATGCAGAAAGACTTATAGCAAGCAAAAAGCTTACAATAAGTAATAGCGAGGAAATATTAGATAAGTATAGGTAGGTGTTATAAATGACCAAAAAGCTATCGATGATATTCTTAATAATTGGTGCTCTTTTAGTTATAGGTAGTGTCACATTTGCATCTATTAATGAATTCAATTATGAACCTAAAAAGATAGCTGATAAAGATGGTTTTGTAGAGTTTAAATATAATCCACCTATATATAAGGTTTGTAATGAAGATGATAGTTGTTCATATATAGTAGGATTTACTAAATTAGGAGACGATAGAGTACAAGAACTTGATAATAAACTAGATGAAGTAATTGACGATAGTACTGTCTTTGCATTTCAATATGATGATACTAATATAGATGAAGAAAAGTATCTAACAAACTTTACATTAGATTCAAATGAAACATTAGATGATATAGTATCTCCAGAATTAAAAGAGAAATTGATTAAATTCTCTAATGATAGTGATCTATATGACTATGAAAAATATAAAAACTATAGTTTAGGATTCAACTATAAAATAATAGAAAGTATATTATATAATGATGCATCACTAAATAAAGATGGAGTACAAATCTATTTAATAAATAAATACTCTAATAATGAAAGAGAAGTATTAGAGGATAAAGACTACGATATAGAATTTATCAGTTATTATACTGATTCATTATATGAAAAACTAATAACTAATTTATTAGATAACTATTCTGATAAGAAAAAAACAATCTTAGATAATTATAATAATTATTTAGATGGTAATGATGAAGAATTAAATAAGTATTATAGTATTGAACTTACTGAAGATAATTCTGAATTAAATAATTATTTAACAAATAAGATAATAAAGAAGAATGAGAAATATGCTTCTTATATTAGAGATTCAATTAATTCAAGAAAGAGTAGAGTAGTAGTACTAGATATTGAAAATATATATGGTAATGATGGAGTACTTACTTTATTAAATGATCTAACAATTACAAAAATAAAATAAAGATTGAGTTATATCTCAATCTTTTTTCTTGTTTCATTAACTATTTTATATTTATTCTTAATAGAGTTATATTCTTCTTCATTTACTTCTAAATCGTAAGTGATATTAATATCATATTTTTTATTTAAAATTCTATTATATTTATATTCAATTTCTTTTTGTTTATCGTAAGATACTTCTATACTTATTTGATATCCATCTATTAGTTCTACTATTTTATCCTTATTTAAGTTAATAGCATCCGCAACAGCTTTCCTATATGCTCTTGTAAGACCTCCTGCACCAAGTTTGATACCACCAAAGTATCTTACTACTACTGCTATGACATAATTTAGTTCATTATGATTAATAACTTCCATCATAGGAACTCCAGCAGTACCACCAGGCTCTTTATCATCGCTAGACTTTTTATTATCATCAATTACATAAGCATAACAATAATGATTAGCATCTTTATATTCTTTTTTAATTTCTGAAAGTATATTATCAATTTCATCTTTATCGTATACTTTCTTTATAATAGTTATAAATACAGATTTTTCTATTTCATATTCATACTTAATAGTATCTTTTATCGATTTCATGGCCTTCACCTAAAATAATTATATCATTATAATGAAAGTTTGTTATAATTATATTGGTGATTTTTATGAATCAAGACGTGAAAGAATACATAAGAGAAAAGCTTAAACTAGTTCCAGAAAAACCAGGAAGTTACCAGATGAAAGATAAAAATGGAATAATTATTTACGTAGGGAAAGCTAAAAACTTAAAAAGAAGAGTAAGTAGTTATTTCAATAGAGTTCAAACTGGTAAAACACTAATGCTTGTTAACGATATAGTAGATTTTGAATATATCGTTACTAATACTGAATTAGAAAGTTTAATACTTGAAATAACATTAATTAAAAAATATGATCCAAAATATAATATATTACTAAGAGATGATAAGAGTTATCCTTATATTGAGTTAACTAATGATAAATATCCAACTCTTAATATAGTAAGAAACTTAAATAGAAAGAAAAATAGAAATAGAAGTAAATTCTTTGGACCATATCCAAACGTAACTTCTGCTAAGAAGACAGTAGAAATAATTAATAGAGTATATCCTCTTAGAAAATGTAAGAATCTTGGTAAAGATTTATGCCTATACTACCATATTGGTGAGTGTCTTGGATACTGCAAGATGGAAAATGTTAAGGAAGAAGACATTGTAAAGATGAAGAGTGAAATTACTTCTTTCTTAAATGGAAATAAAGGTATTATTGCAAATAGAATTAAAGAAGATATGGAAAGAGCAAGTAATGATTTAAACTTTGAGAAAGCTCTTGAATATAAAAACATGTTAGATGATATAAATGTCACTTTATCTAAACAAAGAATAGATTTAAATAGAAAAGATAGTTTCGATCTAGTAGGATACTATAACGATGATAATTATCTATCTATACAAATATTCTTTATAAGAGATGGTATATTATTTGGTCATCATCAAGATATAGTAAATATCGCAGGAGACCTAGAAGATAATATTATCGAATATATTATTAAGTACTATGATAAAGGAAATATAATTCCTAAAGACTTATATGTTCCTGATAATATAGATAGTGAACTATTAAGAGATTATTTAAATACTAGAGTGTCATCTCCTAAAAAAGGTGATCTAAAGAATTTACTTGATTTATCTATTAGTAATGCTAAAGACGTTTTAAATGAGAAAATAGAAAGTATTAAGAAAAGTGACAATGCTAGATTTGATGCAATTAAAGATTTAGAAAAAGCATTAAATATGGATAAGATTGTAAGAATAGAAACATTTGATAACTCTCATTTATTTGGTACATTCTATGTAGGAGGTATGGTCGTATTTGATAACTTCTTGCCTAATAAGAATGAATATCGTAAGTTCAAGATTACTAGTGGAGTTAAAGATGATTTATCTGCAATGAAAGAAGTTATCTATAGAAGATACTTCAAAGTATTGATGGAGAATTTAGAGAGGCCAGACTTGATAATTGTCGATGGTGGTGAATTACAAATTAATGCTGCTAAAGAGATAATTGATTCTCTAGGATTAAACATTAGAATAATTGGTCTAAAGAAGGATAATAAACATAGAACAAGTTCAATAGTAGATGAAGATTTAAAAGAGATAGAAATAGATAATAAGAGTAACTTATTCTTATTCTTAACAAGGATACAAGATGAAGTTCATAATTATGCAATAAGTTATCATAGAAATATTAAATCTAAAGGAATGTTCTCATCACTTCTTGAAGGAGCTCCTGGAATTGGAGAAGTTAGAAAAAAAGAACTATTAAAGAAGTATGGATCACTCAAAAAACTTAAAGAAGCATCTATTGAGGAACTAGAAGAAATTTTAGGTAAAGCAGAAGGAGAAAACTTCTACGAATATTTACGTACTATAGAATAAAAACAACTATATAAATAATATAAAATAATGTATAATTATTATAGGAGGCTTATATGAATAATAAAAAAGAAACAAAGAAAAAATTAGATTTAAAAATTGTTATACCTGTAGCAACAGTTGCAGTTGTACTTGTAGTAGCAGGTATTATACTTTTGACAGGTAATAAGAAAACAGAACCAGAAAAACCAGTAGATCCCGAACCAAAAGTAGTAGAAAAAGTAATAACTGAAGAAGAAATGATTGAATTATATAATTACTCTAAAGAAGATGCTATTAAAAGAGTAAAAGAATATTTTAATAGTGATAATTTTGAATTCTCTGCAGAGATAAAAGACTATAAATATATAGTTACTGCTAAAAATACAATAGCAGATGAAAAGATAGTATTTGAGGTAAATCCTGTAACACAAGCAGCAACAAAAGTAAATTAGTATAAAACATTTTTGGAGGGTTTATGGCAAATATTGAGGTAATGGATGAAAATCTAGCCAATAAGATTGCAGCTGGTGAAGTAATAGAAAAAACAATGAATGTTGTTAAAGAACTAGTTGAGAATTCTATTGATGCTAAAAGTGATGAAATAAAGATTATCTTACAAGATAGTGGAGTTAAAGAAATTACAGTAATAGATAATGGAGTAGGTATGGATAGAGAAGATGCTAAAAGAGCATTTCTTCGTCATGCTACAAGTAAATTAAAGAATTTAGAAGATCTATTTTATATAAATAGTTTAGGTTTTAGAGGAGAAGCTCTTCCATCTATTGCGTCAGTATCTCATTTAGAGATGAAGACTAGCAATGGAAAAGAAGGAACACTAGTAGTAGTAGAAGGTGGAGAAGTTAAAGAAGTATCTAACTCTGATTTACAAAAAGGTACTAGAATAACTGTAACTAAATTGTTTTATAATACTCCAGTAAGACTAAAATATTTAAAGAACTTATATACAGAACTAGCTAATATAACAGATTACGTTAATAGAATGGCTCTATCATTTCCTAATATTAAGTTTATTTTATCTAATAATGATAAAGTAATATTAAATACTGATGGAAAAGGAAATGTATTAAAAGTAATAAGTAATATATATGGCGTAGATGTAGCTAAAAAAATGATAGAAATATCATCTGCAAATGATGACTATGAAATAAGTGGATACATAAGTTATCCAGAGTGTGCTAGAACTACTAAGAATAATATGATTATTTTAGTAAATGGTAGATCTATAAAGAACCTAGAAATAAATAGAATTATTCTAGATTGTTATCATACATACATACCTGTTACAAAAGCTCCTATAACAGTAATTAATATAGAAACTGATCCAATATTAATAGATGTTAATGTTCATCCAACAAAACAAGATATTAAATTCTCTAAGATGGATAGTTTAAGAGAATTATTAACTAAAGAAATAACTAATAAATTAGAGACATATAACTTAATTCCAGAAGTAAAAGCGTCTTATAATATTATTAATAATAATAAAGAAGAAGAACAAGAAATAAAAGAAGAAATACCTCTTAAAATTGAAGAAGTAAGTTTAGATTTAGAAGTACATGAAGAAAAGGAAGAATATAATAAAAAAGAAAAGAAATCTAAAATGAAAGAAGAAACTATAGAGGTAGAAGAACAAGAAGTAAAAGAGCCTAGAATTAAGAAAATGTATCCAGTAGGAGTAGTTGATGCTACATATATCATTGCAGAAAATGAAGATGGAATGTATATAATAGACCAACATGCTTGCTGTGAGAGAATAAATTTCGAAAAATACCTAGATAAACTAACTAACCATGATAAATCATGTGTTGATTTACTAGCTCCAATAACTCTAGATCTATCTAACAGAGACTATATTATTCTTAAAGAAAATATAGATAAACTTGAAGAGATGGGATTTGTACTAGAAGAGTTTGGAGGTACTACATATGTAGTAAGAAGTCATCCAGCATGGCTTCCAGGTAAAGAGCTTGGAGACTCAATTAAAAAGATAATAGATATAATAATAGAACAAGAAAGTTTTGATTATTCTAGATTTATTTGGAAAGTAGCAGCTACCTTAGCATGTAAGCATAGCATTAGAGCTCACGATATCATAACTAAAGATGATATGGAGAACTTACTTGAGATGATAAGATACTGCGAAAATCCATTCACATGTCCTCATGGAAGGCCAACAATTATTACATATTCTATATATGAATTAGAAAAGATGTTTAAAAGAGTTATGAATTAACTCTTTTTCTTTACATATAAAGGAAATTATGCTAATATAACACCTCGGGAGTGGGGGAACTTTACATGAAAGAAATAATTAGTAATTTTAAATTATCAAATAAAATATTTAGTAAAGTATTGCAAGAAGAAAATCTAATATTAAATCATGATGCAATATTTGAAATATCTAGTCCAATTAATAATGCTATATCATTTAATCTTAATGGAGCGCGTACTTGTGTAAGTACTACAATAGATAAAAAGTTCTTAAATAGTTCTTTATCATCACCATCACTTAATTTTGTATTTAATGGTGAATTACATGAAGATATGATTTTATATTTACATAATATTAGAAAGATGGCATCATTTAATATTGGGATTTGTAGTAAAGATAATCGTGAATTTAAAGATTGTAAACGTGAATATAAAAAGTTAAAAAAAGTTTTAGAAGGATCTATTGGACAGGAAATAACAGAAATAGAGAAAACAGTTGATGACCATAAAGTTTACGTGTTATCATATAGACGTAAATAGGGTGATTGTATGAAAGATATTATTGTAGTAGCAGGTCCAACAGGTGTAGGTAAAACTAAAGTAAGTGTTGAACTAGCAAAGAAGATAGATGCTGAAATAATAAATGCTGATTCTATGCAAATATATAAAAAAATGGATATTGGTACTGCAAAAATAAAAGAAGAAGAAAAAGATGGTATCAAGCACCATCTTTTTAATATATGTGATACATCATATGACTATTCAATATATGATTATCAAAAAGATGCTAGAAAGTGTATTGAAGATATCTTATCTAGAAATAAAAAAGTTATTCTAGTAGGAGGATCAGGTTTATACATAAGAGCAGCTCTATATGACTACAAACTAAATGAAAGTAGTGTTCATAATGATTATAGTAGCTTATCTACTGAAGAATTATATAATAAAGTTTTATCTATAGATAAGAATACAACAATACACATGAATAATAGAAAAAGATTAGAAAGATTCTTAGATAAATACGAATCTAATGATATTAATGATGAAAAATCAAAAGAATTATATGATTTCTCTATGATTGGACTTACAACAGATAGAGAAAAATTATATGAAATAATTAACAAAAGAGTAGACACAATGATTGAAAATAATCTATTAGAGGAAGTTAAAGAATTCTATGATAATAAAGATAGATCAAAAGCTATAAATACAGCAATTGGATATAAAGAATTCTATCCATATTTTGATGGAGATATTACTCTTGAAGAAGCTATAGAAAAAGTAAAATTAAACTCTAGAAGATTTGCTAAAAGACAGTACACGTTCTTCAATAATCAGTTTAATATAAAGTGGTTTAATGTTAATTATGAAAATATTAATAAAACTATAGACGAAATAATAGATTATTTAAAATAACGTAAATAAAAATAAAATTATCTTAATTATAAATTTTTTGAATAGAATAATACTATTTTGTGATACAATATATTTAGTAGAGTAGGATATAAAAAATCTTGAGGTGATAAGATGACTGAATTACTAAATAGTATTTCACAAGATAGTTTAATAGTTATATGTATTGCAATGAGTGTTGTTGCTCTTTTTCTTGGTGTTCTTATCACATTAGAGATACTTGGATCTAGAAAAAATGAAGATGAAGATGATCAAGAAGATAGTGATGATGAGAAAAAGACTCTAAATATAAAGATAGATGAAAACATCAAATATGAAGATGACTCAGAAGAAGCTATTAAGATAAAAGCTAGAGAAGAACTAGAAAGATTAAAACAAAAGTTAAGAGAAGAAGATAACAAGAAGAAAGTTGTCGTAGAAAAAGTTGGAAAGCCTCTAGTAACTAGTGTAAGTGAAGAAGAAAAAGAAAATATTGAAAATAATTCGATAATAATAGATAAAAAATTAGATGATGGAAATATAGAAAAGCAAGAAAGTACTGAAGAGATCGAAGAAAAGATTGAACCAGTAGAAGAAAATAAGAAAGACGAACTAGAAGAGACAAAAGAACTAAAAGTAATTAAAGATGAAGAAATTGTTAAAGCTTTGGAGCCTACTGTAGTAGAAGAAGAAAAGAAAGAAGAAACTATAGAAGAAGTTGAACCACAACAACAAGAAGAAACAGAAGAAGAAAAGCATGAAGAAATAAAGGAAGAAGTTAAGGAAGAAAAACCTGTAAGTACAGTAGATACAAAGGCTAAAGAAAAAGAAAAGATTATCGATGAATATCTAAGAAGAGCAATAGTTAAGAGAATCGATGAAGAAAAACAAAAACAAGAAGAAATAAAAGAAGAGATTAAGAAAGAAGTAGAAAAGAAAGAATTATCATTCGATGATAATAATCTTGAAATAATCGATTCTAATGAAGATAGTGTTGAAACTGAACCAGAAGACTTCTATGAAAAAGAAGTAAGAGAAGTAAGAGAAAATATTACTCATGACTTATTCGATGATGAAGATGAAATCTTAGAAAAAGCAAGAAGATATGCTAATAGAAAAGTAAATAATGTATCTAATGCAATAATTGTCGATGAAAATGCTAGAAAGACAAATAGTATTCTAGTAGATGATGTAGTAAATATTACTCAAGACGATGAAAATATCGAAGAAACAAAAGAAGAAAATGTAGAACAAGAAAAACTAGAAGAAATTGATAACGAAGTAAATGAAAAGATACTAGAAGAAATTAAGAACATCGATGAAAAATATGAAAACATTGATGAATTTAATTATGAAGATACTAAAGAAGAGATAGCTGAGACAGAAAAGCCTGAAGAAGTAGAAGAGATTGAAGAGGCTGAAGAAAAAGAAATAGTTAATGCTAATAATGTAAGAAATAAAGTTATAGATAATTATACTGATGAAGAAGAAGTAGAAAATGATACTAATACAGTTATCAGTGATGAAGTAGTAAATGCTACAGAAAAAGAAGATTTTGTAGATACTACCAAAGATATCGATTCAATAGAAAGCAAATCAAGTTTATATGAATTAGTTGATGAAGAAGGAGCAATCGAAAAAGAAGATACTCCAAAAATTAATTCAAACTATGATTATGAAAAAGAAGAAGAAGAGAATGCTATAATAAGTTACGATGAACTTGTTAAAGCAACTAAATTTGGTTATACTGATGAAGAAATGGATAACTATGCAGATGAAAAAGATGCAATAATCAGTATAGATGAACTTGAAAAACTATATAAAGAAGTTAATAATATAGCAAGAGCTGAAAGTAACGTTGATTTTTCTCACTTAGATTTTAAGAAAGTAGAAGAATTACCAAAAATAAGTGAAGATAAGAAGTTTAAGAAGAGTGAAGTAATATCTCCAGTATATGGACATATTGAAGAAAATAAAGACAATTTAAAACTTGAAAACGAAGCTAATTTATCTAAGCTTAGTGATGAAATTAAGAAAACAAATGATTTCTTAAAAACATTAAAAGATCTAAAAAAGAACTTAGAATAGTTCTTTTCTTTTGTAGGAGGGTTTATGAAAGTAGGTATATATACTCTTGGTTGTAAGGTAAATACATATGAAAGTGAATTCGTAATGAATTTACTTAAAAATCATAATTATGAAATAGTAGACTTTAACTCTTTAGCAGACATCTATATCATAAATACTTGTACAGTAACTAATAATAGTGACTCTAAAAGTAGAAAGATAATTAGAGAAGCTAGAAGAAGAAACAAAGATGCTATAGTAATTGCTATGGGATGCTTTATAGAAGCAAATAAAGCAGAAATTTTGGAAATTATGCCAGAAATTGATATAGCAATCGGAACTAAAGATAAAACTAAAATATTAGACTTAATTAATGAATATAAAAAGAATAAACAAAGAATTAATGATACTGAAAATGAATCAGATGAATTCTTTGAAGATATGTATATCGATGAATATAATACTAGAACACGTGCTTTTGTAAAAGTACAAGATGGTTGTGAGAACTTCTGTAGCTACTGTATAATCCCTCATGTTAGAGGTAAATGTAGAAGTAAGAAATTAGAAACATGTATTAAAGAAATAAATTCTCTTGTCGAATCTGGATTTAATGAGATAGTATTAACTGGTATCCATACAGGAAATTATGGAAGAGATATAAATACTAACTTTGCAGAACTATTAAAGGAAGTAATTAAAATAGATAAGTTAAAGAGATTGAGAATATCTAGTATAGAAGCAACAGAACTTACTCCTGAAGTATTAGAGATAATTAAATCATCAGATAAGATAGTTAATCACTTTCATGTACCAATTCAGTCTGGAAGTAACAAAGTATTGAAACTTATGAATAGAAAGTATGATATTGATTACTTTATCAATAAAATAAATGAATTAAGAAGCATTAAAGAAGATGTATCGATAACTACTGATATAATTACTGGGCATCCTGGAGAAGATGAAGATAGCTTTAATGAAACGATAGATAATTTAAATAAGATTAAGTTCAGTAAGTTACATGTATTTCCTTATTCGATCAGAAAAGGTACTCCTAGTGCAAAATTACCTCAAGTAAGTGACAATGTTAAGAAAAAACATACTGATAAACTACTAGAGTTATCTAAATGTTATGAAGTAGAATTTATGGATAAGCATATAGGTAAGGAACTAGAAGTATTAATTGAAACAAGTAAAGATGGATTCTCATATGGACATACTACAAACTATTTACATGTTAAGATAAAAGGTGAATATGAACACAATACATTTGTAAATGTAGTAGTTGATAGTGTCGAATATCCATACACAATTGGTAAAGTTAAGTAATTATTAAAAATAAGAGATGCAAATCTCTTTATTTTTTTGCTATAATATAATTAGAATAAAATAGGAAGTGTTTATATGGAAAATGAAGTTAATAATACAAATAACCAAACAGTAACTAATACAGAAGTACAAACTCCTGTTCCAACACCAACGCCTGCACCAGTGCAAGCTGAAGCTCCTCAACCACAATCACAACCAGCACCACAACAACAGCCTGCTGCACCAGCTCCAAAACCAACAGAACAGGAACAACCAAAAGAAAGTAAAAAAGAAGTAAAAGAAAAGAAGAAAAAAGAAAAACCTGTCAAAGAAAAGAAAGAACATATTGGATTTAGTACTTTCTTATTACTTATCTTAATATGTGGTCTAGTTGTTACTATAATGTATACAAAGGATTTAAGAAGTCTTCCAGCTGGAGTTCTAGATATAGATGAATTAGATATCAAAGAAATGGATACAAGAGAAAAACTAGATATAGAAAAGATTATTAAGAAGATAGATGTTAGAGTATACGAAACAGCTATTAACTATCTATTACAAGATGATAAAAAAACATATCAAGAATATGTATTATCGCTTGATAACTCAACTAAGTTATATCTAGCAGGAGTTTTAAATCAAAAACTAATAACTCTTGAGAGTTTAACAGCTAATCTACATAGAAAATTTGGATTCGATGTTAAAATTGAAGGACAAGATGTTAAATCTTTAAAAAATAATAAAGTATTATTTACATATGATAAATCAACATCAACATTTAACAAAGTAAATGAAGATGAGACATTAGAATACAAACCATTTAAAGTAGATGGTGAATTCTTAATATTAGAAGCAGATGATTATGTTGGAGAACCTAATGATTTCTATATAAGAACATATGGATTATTTATAATAAGAGATCAAAAAGGTGAGCATTTCTATGGTAAAAACTTTGAGATGCCAGAAGGTATGTCATTTGATGAATTAAAAGATAAACTACCAACTATATATTCAGATCAAAAAGAAAAATTTGAAGTAATTGATTTCTATCTATTAAAAGGTAGTTCTGGATATGTATTACATGATATAAAATTTGGAAATTAGCCATGCAAATGGCTTTTTTTATTTACATAACAACTAATAAATAATATAATATTGTTATTTACGCGGAGGATATTATGAGTTATATAAATGAAAAAACAGATAAAATAATAGATGAAATAGAAACATATATAAATGAAAAAGTTAATTGTGGTAGAGAAAATAGAAAGTATTATTATAACAAGTTCTATAATTCTTTAGTTAAATTAAATAATCCTGATATAGATCAAAACGATGAAGATATTAAAAGCTTAGAAAATAGTATCAATCATAATTTGGCATCTGTAAGTGGAATTACTGTAGCAGATGTAGAAGTATTTACTAATGTAGTTAACTTCTTATACGAAAAAAGTAATACAATAACAAAAGCTAAAACTATTAGATAAACTAAGTAAAACTTGAATTTTCTAGAATTTTTGATATAATATATAATACATTTTTGGGGGTATTATAATTATGATAGATTTACAGGAGAATTCTAATCATATTAAAAAAAATATTAAGGATGAAACTGATGCGTTATATAGATTTGCATTAATACGTAGAATAATGTGTGATGCTGAAGCTTATTTGGTTTCATGTAAGGCACATTGGAATGAATTCTTTTTAGATACGGAAATAATAAGTGAATATAACGACTTTATAAAATATATAGAGGATGAGAAAGAATCCTTAGGGCATTCTTTTAATAAGATTTTAGAACCAACAGAACCATTTAAAATTGATAACAAATATAAAGAGTATTTGCCACTTAGATCATTTACATTCGGAAATAATATGAATATATGTAATGTATATACAGTAGTATGGTCAGATATAGTATCTAAGAACGTTAGAAGAGAAATAGTATTTAAGAATAACGGTGAAATAAAAGCTTCTAGAGAAAGCAATAGATTAATATATAATCTAGATACAAATTTATTTGAAAATAAATTTAATTATGATGTAAAAATTAAAAATAATGGTACTGATACATTCAAGAAAACTTATGGTTATTCAAAGTACAATAATAGAATTGAAAGAAAAAATGATGATATTAAAGTAATAGATAATATAGAAACTGGACTTAAAGAAGTTAATACT
>JAEEGL011315039.1_pt1 | contig 18292 bp, 14 predicted proteins | sample 9134231 | NCBI WGS metagenome assembly JAEEGL01 (sample SAMN16246548, study PRJNA631951) | gut metagenome | biome: gut microbiome; feature: rumen; material: fiber-attached | host: Bos | place: Iran: Karaj | collected 2018-10 | reverse complement strand
GCGCGATATGATATGCATTCCTTGTCACGTGCCGCAGGCACATATCGCGCCGAAGGTATATCGCTTCCCGGAGGGATATATCGCGCATTCCGGCAGGAATGCATATCGCCGTCGCGCTTTCAGCGCGACAAATTCCCAATTGATTTATTTGTTTTTATTGCTGCCGCCGCGATCCCCGCTGCCGCGCCCAGAGCCAGCGCGCCGAGGACGGCGGCTTTCTGTTTCCATACGTCGTCCGCGTCCCACAGGTAAGCAAGGGCGCTCACCGGGTTTCTGCCGCACAGCGTGTAATAATCGAGATGCTCCGTTTCCCAGCGGCCGTCCTCATAGAGGCGGAACACCCTTGCGCCCCGGATGGGGCCGCCGTAGCAGCGGAAGGAGGCCGAGGCCGTCTGTATAAAAGCGATCCCGTCCACGGTGCCCTCAAAGCAGTTCAGGTGGTCGTGCCCGAACACCGCGGCCTTCACGTCGCCGGTTTCTTTAAGCGCGTCGAACAGGCCCGCGTCCGCAACGCATACGCTGGGGTATTCGCCCATCACGCCGGTAACGTCGGGCTTCAGGCGGTAGTATTTCCCTTTGTTTTCCGCCGTGCCGTGCGCTTTATCGCATTCCTCAATGAGGCGCAGCGTCTGCGGGAGCGGCACGTGCTGGAACAGCAGGGCGGGCACGGGGCTGCCGCCGTTTTCCGCGGCGAGGGCGGCGGCCGTTTTTTTGTACCACGCCACGGTTCCGGGCTTGATCTCGCAGTAGCCGCGCTTTTCCTTTTGGTCCGTCCACGCGGAATCCAGCATCCACAGGTTGAAGGCGACGCGCCTGCCGTCCTCGCTGTAAACCGGAATATTGTAGGTATCCACGTCCACGCTTTCGTCCGTATCGTTGAGTCCGATGCAGCCGGGGTAATCGCGGTAGATCGCCGCCTGCTCTTCTTTGCTGATCTCGTTCATGTCGTCGTGGTTGCCGTAGATCATGGCAAAGGGGATATGCCGCCGGGCGATGGGCTCCAGCACGTAGGCCAGCGCCTTCTGCATGGCGCGGAATTCCTTTTCTTTGGTGTTTACGGTGAGGCGGCTCCAGAGGGGGATGGCGTCCCGGAAGTGGTTGCCCAGCGTGTTGTCGCCCGTGAGCAGCACCAGATCGGGCCGTACGCGGTCGTAGGCCCGGTTCAGCATCCAAAGCATGGTGCGGCGCGGATACTGCAGATCCTGCGGGTCGCTCACCTGCAGCACCGTGAATACGCCGTTTTTGAATCTCAGCTCAGGTGTGCTCATTCTTCGGCGCCGCCCTCGTAGGCGTCGTTGATCTGCTGCGCGGTACCGGCACGGCGGGCGTTGAGCTCCTTATACATCTCGTCGCGCATTTCCTTATCGATGTTGTAGCCGAACATCGGGATCATGCCGGTGAGCACCACAACGGCCGTGATGATGGTGGCCATGGCAAAGATCCAGCGCTGCGCCTTTTCGGGCTGCGGGCGCTTTTCGGGGTAGGCGGTCTGGTCGTAACCGATCCATTTTTTATACAGCGGCTCCAGAATGCCGTTGACGCGGTTGGGGATCTTGCCGAAGATGGTACCCGCCATGGAGAGCGTTGCTTCGCTGCGGTAGCCGTATTTCCATTCGATGTAGTCGTTCAGTTCGTTGCGCACCTCGTCCGCCGAAATGCTCTTCACGCCCCAGAAGGTGGCGTATATGATCTCCCACACGGCGGTGATCGGCAGCATGGCCCAGCGGTTGGTAAAGAAGGGCTTGCCGTCCTTGCCCTTCAGGAAGCGGCCGTAGAGCCACACCGGGATATAGAAGGTCTTGGCAAACACCTGGCTTACCATATACAGCGATTTGGTGGAATATTTTTTGCTGAGTTCGTTGTATTTGGAGAAGCCGATGGGCTGGAAGAAGAACGAGGGGATGCCCGCAATGGTCTCGAACGTGGTCATGAACAGCACCCAGCGGTAGTAGTTGTTGGTGGAAACGCCGGTGCCGAAGGCGCCGAGCGAGTTTGAGATCATGTACGCCAGCACCGGGCGGTTTGTGAACACCACGCGCAGCGTATCCCTGAGGCGCGGCTTGTCGATGCTCTGGTGCACGCGTTCCTTGGCGATGGTGGCGTACCAGGTGGTCACCGCGCCGGAAACGAGCGCCGTGAGCGGCCCCACCGTCATCAGCGAAAGCTTGATCATCTCTTCGCTGGCGCGGTTTTTAAAGAGAATGCCGTTGGTAATGAAGTCCAGCAAAAATTCGATCACCATATCCGGGATGCGCGAATAGATGATGGTAAAATATTTGCTGATGGCCAGAAGCCTGCGCCGGTCGCTGGGGTAGGGCGTGATGGTGGAAAGATAGCCCGCCACGGAAATGCCCTTGAAGGTGGAAAAGCCCTCCAGCACCATCTCGAGCAGCATAAAGGCGATGAACTTGGGCAGGTAGGTGAGGTTATCCACGTGGGCCTGGCTGAACAGCGCGGGCAGCAGCCAGTAAATACAGGAGAACAGCGCGGAGGGGATGCCCGCCAGAAACAGGTAGGGCACGAACTTGCCCCAGCGCGTGCGCGTCTTCTCGATCACGCCGCCGATCAGCATATCGTCCGCAATATCCCATACGCCCGCAATGGCGTTGAATACGGACTGCAGGTTGAGGTCGATCTTTAAAATACTGTCCGTGAACAGGCTCTTGTGGCCGTCGATGTTGAAGCCGTTGTTGGCGTCGAACAGCATGTAGCCCAGGGTCTCCTTGCGGGAGACCACGCGCCGGTCCACCTCCACCATGCGGCCGAGTTTTTTATTGACCTCCTCGTCCGAGCCGTGCGCGGCGAGGTAGGTGATCTCGTCTATCTGAAATCTGCTCATGAGAGCGCCTCCCCGGCCTTCGCCTGAGCTTCGGCTTCGGTTTCGATCTGCATCTTTGCCAGCGCCACCAGCATTTTACGGCGGATGGCTTCCTTGGTCCAGTTCGCTTCCACGTAGCCGAAGTATTCCTCACTGGGCAGCCCGCCGATCAGGCACTGCGTGTATTTCACCGGGATGCCGGAAAGCAGTACGTGCAGGTTCCAGCCGAAGCTCACGGCCTGCAGCAGTATGTAGAGATACGCGCCGATCCCCGCCGAGGGATTTCCGTATTTTTCGGTAAAGGCGGGCGCCTTCACCGCGATCAGGAACAGGATCAATGCGCCGACGGCCGCGCCGAGCATCACCCCGTAAAGCGCGACCGCGCGCCCCTTGCCGTGTTTGCCCAGAGACATGACGTTCAGGATCAGGCAAACGAGGATCATTACGGCGCTCAGCGCCAGCAGCAGCACCGCGGCGTTGAACAGGTTGCCGCCGGGCACGGAGGCCCGGATCTCGTCGTTCGTAAAGTAGTTGTATACGTCGATCACGTTCTCTTCGCCGAGAAGATTCGCCAGCGGCAGAAACAGCGCGCCCACGGGCAAAAGCGTGAGCACGATGCGCAGGATCGCCTTCCAGCTGCCCGCGTAGGCGGCCTTCGCCCGGTCTACCTTCGGCTGGAATCTGGCGTGCTCGATCTCCGCCTTTTCGGATTCGTCCAGCAGGCGTTCGTTTGCCTTATAGTAGTTCAGGTTGACGCCGCAATCCGGGCATTCCGGTTTCCAGTCCGTGATGCGCAGATGGCATCCGCAATGTGGACATTGCGCCATAATTGACCCCTCCTTTTCATACGTAATCCTATTTTATCAGCTTTTTGAACAAAAATCAACGGATATGTGGAAATTCAAAGTGTTGCGTTTTGAGGGTTAATGATTAACGATGAATGATTTATGATTAATGATTAAGGTGGCGGCTGTAGCCGCATCAAAAAGGCGGAACTTTTAGGCTCAGCATATACAATCGGGTAAGGGCGGGTCTCGCCTGCCGTTCTCACCTCCCGGTTCGGTCGTTGCTTCTGTGGCTTATGCCACAGAGGTCGCCACCGGCGACCCGCAACTCGGTCGGCGCTTCTGCCTACGGCAGAGATTGCCACCGGCAATCCGCGCCCCTTCCGAAATCGTTAATCGTTAATCGTTAATCAAAGAGCCCGATAAACTGATTTTTAAACGCTTCGTGTCGGAATACGCCCCAACCCGCAATTGACAACCCCCTCTTTTTTTGGCATAATGGAAATATAGAAAAAAAGGGGGGAGCGGTATGCGCGTTGCGGCCGTCAACAAAAAGCTGAAAAAGGCCTTCGGCGGCAAATTTACCGTTGCCGAAGAAAACGGCGCGCTGGTGCTGCGCGGCGAAAGCGACGACTGGAGCGAGATCGCGTCCGCGGGCCTTCTGGCGGCGACAAAGAACGGTAAGATCCACGTGGTGAACGACGTGCGCTTTACGGGCGCCGAGATCCCGCCCATGCGCGTGCCTGCGTTTACCGATACCGCGCTGGAGGGCGACGCGCCGGACGTGCTGATCGTCGGCGGCGGCATTTCGGGCGCCTCCATCGCCCGGGAGCTTTCCAAATGGAAGCTGGATATCCTGCTCGTGGAAAAAGAGGCCGATCTGGCGCTGGGCGCCTCCGGGCGCAACGACGGCGAGGTGCACCCGGGCGTGGATCTGGGCAGGGGGAGCCTCAAGCACAAATACGTGCGCGCCGGCAACCGCATGTATGCGCAGGTCTGCAAAGAGCTGGGCGTGGAATTCCGCCGCGTGGGGCAGTACGCCTGCTTTACGGATCCGCTGCTCCGTCCCGTGATCGGCGCCTACGCCTTTCTGCGCAAACATAAGGACGGCATTGAGGATACCAAGATCGTTTCGGGCAAAGAGATGCGCAAGCTGGAACCGAACCTGACGGAGAACTGCCGCTTTGCCATCTACAACCCCTCCGCCGGGTGCGTATGCCCCTACGGCCTTACCATCGCCTACGCCGAAAACGCCGTAACGAACGGCGCAAGGGTGTCCCTGAACACCGCAGTACTGGATATGACCGTGGAAAACGGCAGAATCGTCAGCGTGAAAACCAACCGGGGCACGCTGTATCCCAAGCTCGTGATCAACGCGGCCGGGGTCTTTGCGGAGGAGATCGCGAAAATGGCGGGGGACCGCTTTTATTCCATCCACCCGCGCCGCGGCACCAATTCCATTCTGGACGTCAAGGCCGGGGCGTATATGCACACCATCGCCTCGGTGAAGGATATCCATATCCACGGCAAAAACCATTCCAAGGGCGGCGGTATCCTGCACACGGTGCACGATAACCTGCTGATCGGCCCGGACGCCGTGGAAACTTACGAAAAAGAGAATTACGCCACCACGCCCGAGAGCATCGATACCGTGTTCGGCAAGCAGACGCAGACCATGCCCGTGCTCAGCCGGGGCGATATCATTACGTATTTTACCGGCGTGCGGGCAGCCACCTTTGAGGAGGATTACGTCATCGAGCCCAGCCGCCGCGTTAAAAACCTGATCCACTGCGCGGGCATCCAGTCCCCGGGTCTCACCACGGCCCCCGCCGTGGCGCTGGACGTGGAAAAAATGGCGGTGGAAATGCTCGGCGGCGCAGAGAAAAACGAAAATTACAACCCCATTCGCAAGCCGATCCCGGCCGTGCGCATGCTCCCGGAGGCCGAACGGGACGCCCTGATCAAGGAAAACCCCGATTACGGCGAGATCGTATGCCGCTGCGAGGAGATCAGCAAGGGCGAGATCCTGGACGCCCTGCGCTCGCCGATCTGTGTGCCTACGCTGGACGGCGTGAAAAAACGCGTGCGCCCGGGCATGGGGCGCTGCCAGGGCGGCTTCTGCTCGCCGCTGGTAACCAAAATCATCGCCGAATACCAAAACGTGCCGCTTTCGGACGTGCGCAAATCGGACGAACGCAGCGTGCTGCTGTTCGGCAAAACCAAGTAAGGGGGGCGCGGGTATGAAAACGTACGACGTGATCGTGATCGGCGGCGGCCCCGCGGGGCTTGCGGCGGCCGTGAGCGCCTGTGACGCGGGCGCAAGCGTGTGCCTCATCGAGCGGGAGGCGCGCCTCGGCGGCATCTTAAAGCAGTGCATCCACGACGGCTTCGGCCTGCTGCGCTTCGGCGAGCGGCTCACGGGGCCGGAATACGCGCAGCGCGATATCGACGCGTTCCGAAAAAGGAAGATCGACGCCCAAACGCTGACGTTCGTTACCAAAATAGAGAAAACGGAAACCGGCTTTGCCGTGCACGCCGTCAACCGCGCGGGGGTCACGGCCTTTGCCTGCCATGCGCTGGTGCTGGCCACCGGCTGCCGCGAGCGCACCGCAAAGCAGGTGTTCATCCACGGCACCCGCCCGGCGGGCGTGTTCACCGCGGGCACGGCGCAGCACTATACAAACCTGCTGGGCGTGCAGCCTGCAAAAAAGTGTGTGATCCTCGGTTCCGGCGATATCGGCCTCATCATGGCGCGCCGCCTCACGCTGGAGGGCGCGAAGGTGCTGGGCGTGTACGAGGCAAAACCCACCCCCTCGGGCCTTACGCGCAACCTGCACCAGTGTTTATACGATTATAATATTCCGCTGTATCTCAGCCACACCGTCACCCGCGTGTTCGGCGCGGACCGCGTCACCGCCGTTGAGGTCAGCCGTGTGGACGAAAACATGGTCCCGGTCCCCGGCACGCAGGAGATCGTGGAATGCGATACGCTGATCCTTTCCGTGGGTCTGATCCCCGAAAACGAGATCGCCGTTTCCCTCGGCGTGCCGCTGGACAGCCGCACGAAGGGGCCCGTGGTGGACGGGCAGTATATGACAGACGTCCCGGGGGTGTTCTGCTGCGGCAACGCCCTGCACGTGAACGATCTGGCGGATTACGTGTCGCAGAACGCCGCCGCCGCGGGCAGAAACGCCGCGCTTTACAAAAAAGCGGACCGCCGAACGGTATGCATCACCGCGGACCGTTCGCTGCTGTATTTCGTGCCGCAGACGCTGGACCTGAACCGGGATAACGCAAAAGTGACCGTGTATTTCCGCTCCCGCGAGCCGCTGGACGGAGCGTCATTGGTGATCGAAAAGGACGGGGAAGAGGTCTTCCGCAAAAAATACGCCTTCCTCCGCCCGCCGGAGATGGAGACGCTGGATTTTGATTTTTCGGCGCTTGGCTTAACGCCGGAAACGAAGCTGGAAGTGGAAATTTGTAAATAAAGTGCTTCGCACTTAAGGAGGGCTGACGGCCCCCGTCCCTCTCCGGCGGCTCCGCCGCCACCTCCCCCGCCCCGCGGGGGAGTCTTCCCCGGCGAGGGTCGGAGCGTCAATAAATGTGCCGGTGGCACATTTATAGCGGAGACCGTCACGGCTATGCCGTGCGGGGGCGACTATTTGAGAGCGCAGAGTTTCGCCCGCTGCGGCGGGCGACCAAAGGCGCCGCCTTTGGGAACCGCAAGCCTTTTGAAAAAGGCTTGACCGAAAACTTTCATTTGAAAGGGTGTCGCTGAATGGAAATGATCTGCATCGTATGCCCGAAGGGCTGCCGCATCACCGCCGAGCCGGGCGACCCGCCCGCGATCTCCGGCAACGGCTGCAAACGGGGATATCAATTCGCGCTGGACGAGCTGACCGACCCGCGCCGCACCGTGTGCACCACGGTAAAGACCGCGTTCCCGGAGGCGCCCGTGCTGCCGGTGCGCCTGACCGCCGGGATCCCCAAAAACCGCATTTTCGACGTGATGCGGGCCATCGCCGCCGTCACCGTCACCGAACCGCTCGGCATCGGCGAACCCGTCATACGAAACGTGCTCGGGCTGGGGGCGGACGTGATCGCCTCCGCAAACATATTAAAAGAAATTTACGGGGAGGTAACCGAATGAACGCACCGCTGATTCTCACCTTCGATATCGGCACGCAGAGCCTGCGCGCCCTGCTCGTAACGCCCGAGGGCGCCTTTGCGGATAAGGAGCAGCTCGCCTACGAAACGCCGTATATCTCAAAAGCGCCCGGCTGGGCGGAGCAGCCCCCCGGCTTCTATTACGAGAAGCTTGCCGAGGCCTCCCGCGCGCTGCTCTCCCGCAACCCGGACGCCGTAAAGGACATCGCCGCCGTCACGGTCACCTGTATCCGCGATACCGTGGTGTGCCTCGATAAAAACCTGGAGCCCCTCAGGGATATCATTCTGTGGCTGGATTCCCGCAAGGCAAAGTTCGAGCAGCCCTACGGTCTCGGCAAAAAGCTGCTGTTCGCCGCCATCGGCATGGGGGATTCCATCAAAAAGCTGTATAAGGCCACCCCCGCCAACTGGCTGATGCAGAACGAGCCGGAAACGTGGGAAAAGCTCGATAAATACGTGGTGCTGCCCACCTATATCAACTACCTGCTCACAGGCGTTCTGAAGGACAGCGCCGCCAACATGATCGGCCATATCCCCTTCGATTACAAAAACCGCTGCTGGACCGGCGAAAAGGGCCTCACCCGCTTCGTGTGCGACGTGCCGGAAGAAAAGCTCTGCGAACTGGTGGCCTCCGGCGATACCATCGGCCGCATCACCGAAAAGGCGAGCGCCGAGACCGGCATCCCGGCGGGGCTGCCGCTGATCGCCTCCGGCAGCGATAAGGGCTGCGAGACCCTCGGCCTTTCGGTGGTCAACGAGCACAAGGCCGCTGTCTCCTTCGGCACCACGGCCACCCTGCAGATGGCGGTGCGCGACTATTTCGAGCCCCAGCCCTTCATGCCCGCCTACCCGGCCGTGCCGGGCGATATGTATAACCCCGAATTTGAGATCTACCGGGGCTTCTGGCTGGTTTCGTGGTTCATCAAGGAATTCGGCGCCGAGGAGCGCGCCGAGGCAGCCGAACGGGGCATGTCTCCCGAAGCCGTGCTGGACGAAAAGATCAAGGATGTGCCCGCCGGCTGCGAGGGGCTTCTGCTGCAGCCGTTCTGGACCCCCGGCATCGTGAATCCCAACGCGCTGGGCGCCATGGTGGGCTTTGCGGATTTCCACACCAAATACCATATCTACCGCGCCATCATCGAGGGTATTTGTTTCGAGCTCTATGCCGGCCTCAAGGGCATGGAAAAACGCGGCAAAAAGACCGTAACGGAGATCTACGTGGGCGGTGGCGGCGCCAGGAGCGATATCGCCTGCCAGATCCTTGCCGATATCTTCGGCTTGCCCGTAAAACGCACGCAGACGCACGAGGCCTGCGCCGTGGGCGCGGCCATGCCGGCCCTGATCGCGCTGGGAATATATAAGGATTACGACGAGGCCATCCCGCACATGGTGCGCGTCAAGGATACGTTTACGCCGGACGCGGAGAAGCACGCGCTCTACGGGCGGCTCTTTGCCGAGGCTTACGAAAATATCTACCCCGCGCTGAAAAATACCGAAAAAAATATTATGACGATCTATCACAGGAGGTAACGCATGAGCAAGCCCTATAAAGGATTCGAACCCAAGTGGGTGCTGACCCGCGCGCCCGAAAACAGCTACCGCTCCATCTTCCGCTGGGGCGATCCGGACTTTTTCAAGTATCCCAAAGAGAGCCTTTACACCTACGTAAAGGAGCGCTGCGGCCTGAAGGACGAGGACTTCGCGCAGTATAACGACGATACCGGCATGGACGAGGTCTGCCTCGGCCCGGAACACGCGCCGAAGCTCGACCCGGCGCACGTGGCGGCGCTCGTCGCCATTGCGGGCGAAAAGAACGTGTCCCAGTCGGATTACGACCGCCTTGCCGTGGCCTACGGGCAGACGATGTACGACCTGCTGCGTATGCGCCACCGCCGCTTCGATTCGCTGCCGGACGTGGTGGTATTCCCGGAGAACACCGAACAGATCGAAAAGATCGTGGCCTACGTCACCGCCCATAAGATCCCGCTGTACGTGTACGGCGGCGGCTCCTCCGTCACCCGCGGCGTGGAGCCCGTGAAGGGCGGCGTATCCCTCGATATGCGCCGCAATTTCAACAGGGTGCTGTATTTCAACGAAACGGACCAGACGATCACGGTGCAGGCGGGCATGAGCGGCCCCAAACTGGAGGAAACGCTTAATCATGCCCAAACGCTCTTCGGCGCCAAGCGTCCCTACACCTGCGGGCACTTCCCGCAGTCCTTTGAATACAGCTCCGTGGGCGGCTGGACGGTCACGCGCGGGGCGGGCCAGAACAGCACCTATTACGGCACCATCGCGGATATCGTGCTCTCGCAGAAATACGCCACCCCCATCGGCGTCATCGAAACGCCGCACTACGCCCGGGAGGCCACCGGCCCCAACCTGAACCAGATCATGATGGGCGGCGAGGGGACCTTCGGCGTGCTCACTGAGGTGACGCTCAGGGTGTTCCGCTTTATGCCCGAAAACCGCAAACGCTTTTCCTATATGTTCAAGGACTGGCCCACCGCCATGCAGGCCGCCCGCGAGATGATGCAGTGCGAATGCGGCTATTCTTCCGTGTTCCGCCTTTCGGACGCGGAGGAGACCAGCGTGATGCTCCATCTTTACAACGTGGACGATACGCCCCTGGGCCCGGTGCTGGAAAAGCTGGGCTACAGGGATAACGAGCGCTGCCTCTTCCTCGGTTTTACGGACGGCGAAAAGGGCTTTTCCAAAAACGTGGCGCACAATATTTCTAAGATCGCCCGCGCCCACGGCGCCATCCCGCTCACCGGCTACGTTTGCAAAAGCTGGGAAAAGGGCCGCTTCAACGACCCGTATCTGCGCGATACGCTGATGGACTTCGGCTTTATGATCGATACGCTGGAATGCACGGTGAACTGGTCCAATATGGCGCAGGTGCACCGCGACGTGCGCGCCGTCTGCCACGCGCTGCCGAACACCATCGTCACCACCCACATGAGCCACTGCTATCCGCAGGGCGCCAACCTCTATTTTATCTTCATGACCCGCATGCAGGACGAGGAGGAATTCCGCCGCTACCACGCGACCATACTGGACGCCATCCAGAAATCCGGCGCGGCGGTCAGCCACCACCACGGCATCGGCAAAATGTTCGCCCCGTGGCTGGAAGGGTACCTGGGCGAAAAGGAATACGGCGTGATCCGCGCCATCAAGCATTATTTCGACCCGGATTACCTGATGAACCCGGGCGGCACCATCGGGCTCGATCTGCTGCCTGAAGAAAAGCGCTTTCTGCGCGAGCACCGGGAATATAACGTGCCCGGCGAAACGGAGGGCTGAGCCATGGCAAAATATCTGATCGTCAACGCGGACGATTTCGGCATGTGCGAGGCCGCCAACGACGCGGTGACCGACCTTTTTGAGAAGGGGAGGCTCTTTTCCTCAACGATCATGTTCCCCTGCCCGGCGCATGAGCGCGCGGCCCGCTTTGCCGCGGCGCACCCGGAATACGCGATCGGCGTGCACCTGACGCTCACCAGCGAATGGGAGACCTACCGCTGGAAGCCCTTGACGGACGGCGCCTCGCTGCGCGATCCGGACGGCTTTATGTGGCGCAGGACCGAGGACGTGGAAAAGCACGCGGATCTGAAAGAGGTCCGCGCCGAGCTGGAGGCGCAGCTCCGGAAGGCGCTCTCCTACGGCATGACCCCCTCGCATCTCGATAACCACATGGGCACGCTCTACGGCAACCGCACCGGGCGCTTCGGCCTGCTTACGCTGGCGCTGCGCTTCTGCGGCGAAAAGGGCTATTCCTACCGTCTCTACACCAAAACGGCCAAAAGCATGGTGCCCCGCGGCACCCCGTGGCCGGTGTATAAGCTCTCCGGCTTTTTAACGGGCTTCCTCGCAAAAAAATATCACGTCTCCCTGCCGGATTACCTGCTGTTCCCGGACTGGACGCGCGAGCTCTCCTCCGGCGGCTATGAAAACTACCGTAAGGAGATCCTGCGGCAGTGGACCTCCATCCCCGAGGGCGTCACGGAGACCTTCCTGCACCCGGCGCGGGAATGCGAGGAGCTGAAATCCATCACGGGCAACTGGTTCCAGCGCGTATGGGAATACCGCCTGATGGACGACCCCGCCACGCACGAATACCTGAAGGAACATGGGGTGCAGATGATCAGTTACAGGGACATGAACCGGATGCGGAAATCTTCTTGAGCTGCAAGTTGCAAGAAAAAAGTGGCCAGTGGCCGGTGACCAGTGACCAGCCGCGGAGTGTTGAGTGTTGAGAATTCTTCTCTGCCCGCACAAACCGCGCCGCGGCGGCATTTTTCATTTTTCATTTTCAATTTTCAATTTTTAATTTCACGGAGTTTGCTATGAAAAAGATTTTATCCGTATTATTAAGTGTTCTTCTGCTTTTCGCCGCGGTGCTTCCGGCTTTTGCCGAAGGGGATGCTTCCCCCGTGGTTTACGTGCCGGACGGGGCCGTGATGCGCACCGAAGCCGGGGAGCCCGTGCTGCCCGACGCGTCAGCCTTCGCCGACGCCGTGTACGGGGAAACGGAGGCCGTGTTCAAAACCGCCCTGTATCTGGGCCGGTGGGACGTCTACTTCGCGCAGCTGCTGTCTGTAACCGAAACGGCCTTTGCCGCTTACCGGCCCGATGAGACCGGCGCGTTTGCCGGTACGCCCGCCGCCGCGCAGGAGGAGGGTTTTCCCAATACCTTCGTTTACGACGCCCGTTTGGATCCCTGCGCGCTCGCAGAGGAGCTGAAGGCCTATATCGAGAATATACTGGCGGATACGGGCGCAGAAACCGTGCGGCTCGTTTCCCGGGGCTTCGGCTGCTGCGTGGCGGCCGCCTACGTGACGGTTTACGGCTGGGAGGCGCTCTCTTCCTTTGTGACGGTCGGCTCCGCCGCCAAGGGCAGCGCCTTCGTGGGGGAGGCCTTTTCCGGGTATTTCAACGTGGATGACGCCGCCGTAACGGCCTATGCCCGGCAGGAATACAGATGGGAAGAACCGCTCTCCGCGCTGCTCGCAGCCTCCGTAAAAAACGTGCATAAGATCGGGATCCGGGACGCCGGGGAACGGCTGACGACCGGTCTGCTGCGCGCGGACGCCGTGCCCGCGATCTTACGGGCGAGCTACGCTCTCTGCCCGGGCGCATGGGCGCTGGTGGACGAAGAGAACTACGAAAACGCAAAAACCTATCTCCTCGGGGAGGCGGACGCCGGCTTGATCCGCACCATAGACGCGTATCATTACAACGTGCAGCAGAAGCTGGAGGAAACGTTGCTTTCCATGCGGGAGGACGGCGTGTACGTTTATCTCGTTTCGTCCTGCGGCGCTGCGCTGCCGCCCGTCACCGAGTCCTTTGCCGCGCCTTCCGACGGGCTCGTGCCGTATTACCAGCAGAGCTGCGCCGCCGAAGCCGTCCTTTCGGACGAAAACGTATCTCTGGCAGAATTCCTGCTGCCGGAAACCACGTGGTGTGTAAAGGGCCTTGCCCGCGGCGCGCTGCCCGCCGCCGTGGCGGATTTCGTAAAAACGCTTGCCGAAAGCGAAACGGAGATCACCGTGCATACGGACGGGGCGTATACGCAGTTCCTCACGTACGATCCCGATGCGGGGACCCTTTCGGTGCCCGTTGCCGAGCCGCCCGCGGAACCCGCCGGTTTTATCGCCCGCCTGTTCGCCGAATTCCGCCGCGCCGTAAAGGTATTCTTCATTTACGTGCGCAGTTTTCTGGTTTCCAACCTCGGCAAGCTGACGGCATAATGCAGCCGTCAGCCGTCAGCACGGCAAATTCGGAATTCGGAATTGATTCCACCCCCGGAATGAATAATCGTTAATCGTTAATCATTCATCATTCATCGCGGATCCCCCGAATTTTTAATTTTCAATTTTTAATTTTTCATTCTTAGCCCCTTTCATCCCCCATATCCGCTTTTTCTGTCCCATTTCCCACACCTGTTCAGCATTTGTATAATATGCCCTATTTTGCCTGAAAATGACGCAGGAAAATAGGGCTTATTTTATAAACGGTCTATTTTTCATTCACATACAGTTAACAAATATATGATACAATCTCAATAATCTGCGCGCGGGGAAGCGCGCAGGGGAGAAAGGGAAGAGAAACTATGAAACTGCAGAACGTACCCAGTATCCGCACGCTGCTGGACACCGCGCCGCAGCGCTTCGGGGACCGCACCTTCATCAAATACCGCCGCGGGGAAGAGACCGTGGAAAAGTCCTACGCCGCCGTCCGCGCGGACAGCCTCGCCTTTTGCCGCAGGATCCGTCATATTTCCGAACACCGCATGCACATCGCCATCATTTCCAAGAGCTGTTACGAGTATATCGTATGCCTCACGGGCTGCCTTGTGAGCGGCAACGTGGCCGTGCCCGTGGCGCCCGAAACCACGGCGGAGGACGCCGCCGCGATCCTGAACGACGCGGACGTATCCTTTGTGCTGTACGAAAGCGCGTTCAAAGAAAAAATGGAAACGGTCAGGCGCCTCTGCCCCGGCATCCGGTTTGCGATGGACCTCGGCAGCGAAGCCGATTTTGAAGAGATCTACCGTACGTACGGGGAAGACGGCCCTTACGCCGCGCTCTCGGAGGCGGAGGCGGATCCCGCCGCCTGCGCCCTGATCATCTACACCTCCGGCACCACCGGGGAGAAAAAGGGCGTCATGCTCTCGCAGGAGGCGCTCGTGGCCAACACCATGTTCACGCCCCACGGCGGCGTGCTGACCCGCGCCGTCACGCAGCCGGATACCGTGCTCTCCGTGCTGCCGCTGTACCATATTTTCTGCTTTACCACGGATTACCTCGGGCCGCTGAAAAACGGCTACACCATGTGCCTGAACGGCGACATGCGCGATCTGTTCCGGAATCTGCTGCTCTACAAGCCAAACACCATGCGCATCGTGCCCATGATCGCGCAGGCGCTGCTCGCGCGCATCCGCGCCGTGGCGGCGCAGCATCCGGAGCTGCCGCCCAAACAGGCGGCGGCGCTGGTCACCGGCGGCAATCTGGATCTGATGTTCTCCGGCGGCGCGTATCTCGATCCCGCGCTGGCAAGGGGCTTCGAGGCCTTCGGCATTTTTCTGCGGCAGGGCTACGGCATGAGCGAGGCCGGCTGCAAGATCACGGTGCCGGACGAGGATACCGCGGTGGAATCCGTGGGCCGCGTGATGGATATCGTGGACGTGCGTATCCGGGGCGGCGAGATCCAGGTGGATACCCCCTGCCGCATGCTGGGCTATTACAAGCGCGTTCCGGATACCGCAGCCGCCTTTACGCCGGACGGCTGGCTGAAAACCGGCGATATCGGTTACCTCACCGAGGACCGGCAGCTCTTCGTCACGGGCCGCGTCAAGAACCTGATCATCCTTTCCAACGGCGAAAACGTATCGCCGGAGGGCATCGAAAAACGCTATCAGGCATATCCGCTGGTCAAAGAAGTGCGCGTATACGCCGAAAAGGATACCATCGCCGCCGAGATCTACCCGGACTTTGAGTACGCCGCGGCCAACGGCATTGCGGATATCGCCGCCGCGCTGGAGAAGATCACGGACGAGCTCAACGTCACCGCCCAGCCCTCCCATACCGTGGCGAAGGTCGTTGTGCGCGAAACGCCGCTGGAAAAGACCTCCACCGGCAAAATCAAGCGCAATATCGCGTAAGGAGCGGCCCATGAAACAAAAGCATAACGTGTACCGCACCATCCACTCGCAGCAGATGGTGGAATATATGTGGCGCTATACGCTGCATATGCAGGCCACGCAGATCCCCTGCGCCGCGGTATTTTTCGAGGATCTGGATTTTTCGCTGCTGGAGGAGGCTGTCAGGATCGAGATCGAACGCAACGACTGCCTCCGCCTGCGGGTGTACCGCAGGGGCTTCGGGCTGCGGGAATATTTTACGGATCCTTACGATCCGGGCCGCATCCCCGTACACTCCTTCGTTACCAAAGAGGCGCAGACGGCGTTCTTTGACGCGGACGCCGCCGAAAAGCTGGACGTGTTCCGGGGCGAGACCTTCCGCATTCTGTTCTTCCGCTCGTATAACGGCGGCTGCGGGATCTACCTGAACGTCTCCCATATGTGCATGGACGCCATGGCCACCGCGATCTTTTTCAGGGATCTGATGGCGGTGTACGACGCGCTGCGGGATGGGACCGCGCTGCCCCCGCCCCTTGCGAAATACGAGGATATCATCAAAAACGAGCAGAATAACCCCGCTTTGGAGGAGCGCCTCGCCGCGGCGGAAAGGACGCTGACGGACTGGATGGCGGGGGAGAAGCCCACCCGCTTTATGATGGTGAACGGGCAGAAAACGCTGGAACGGCACCGCAGGCGCTTCCACCTGAAAAACCTGCGCTTCCCCTTCGTCTATATGCCGCTCAACGATAAAACCCATTTCTTAAAGCTGCCGCTCACCGCCGAAGAGAGCCGCCGCATTGCGGATTTTACGGCGGAAAACTGCGTGAGCCCGGAATGGCTCTTCCAGCTCGGCTTCCGGCTGGCGTTCACATCTCTTTCGGGCGGCGAAAACGATATGCTCTTCTGGGTGCTCTGCCCGCGCCGCAGAACGGTAAAGGAAAAGCGCTGCGGCGGCACGCTGGCCTCGCCCATGCCCTGGCGGGAGATCATACCGCCGGAGATGACCTTTGCCGAAGCGCTGCGGCAGCACGGCGAAACGCAGGCCTTTCTGTTCCGCCACGCGGACGTGCCCTTTACCGCGGTGCGTTCCGCGGAGCTCAAACGCTTCCGTATGACGCTGCTGCAGTCCGCCAACAGCATGATGTTTTCGTATCTGCCCTTTGAAAAGGATACCTTCGGCGGGCGGAAATACGAATACCTCGGCTTCAATTTCGGCCATTACGTGATGCCGCTGTATACCATCACCATGCGCGAGCCCGAAAGCGGCTGTTACGTGTTTTCTTATATCCACCGCCTGTGGCTTTCCACAGATGAAGAGGTGGAGCGTTTCCACGCGCTCGCCGTGAAAGCGATCATGACCGGCCTTGCCGCCCCGGAAAAAACGGCGGCCCGCATACTGGAGGAATTAAAATGCTGAAAAGAATCATAGAAATTATATGCGATTACGTGGAAACGGATCCCGCCGCCATCACGGAGGAAACGAACCTGCGCACCGGCATCGGCGCCAGCTCCTTCGACCTGATGAACATTGCCATCGCCGTGGAGGCGGAATACGGCGTCCGCCTGCCGGACAGCGAGCTGCCCCGGGTGAAGACGGTGGGGGATATTATGCGGTTGCTGGAAGGGGCAAAGGAAGGATGAGTTAAATTTCAGTTTATCGGGATGTTTGGAATTAAAAATTAAAAATGAAAAATTAATAATTAAGGTGGCGGCTGAAGCCGCATTTTAACGACGATACTTTTGATATCGCTTTATATAATCGGGTAAGGGCGGAGCCCTTCCGAAATTTTTAATTATTAATTTTTAATCATTAATCAAGCGCAGCGATAAATTCCAATTTTACGCCGCTTCCTCTTGTTTTCTCCGTCTCCCGGTGCTAAAATGGAAACAGCAATGGGCAAAGGAGAGATATATATGAAAATCATGAGCTTCAATCTGCTGTGCGGCGGGGGCGGCCCGCGCGATTGGCGCTGCCGTACCGAGCTGGTTCTGGATACCGTCCGCAAAGCGGACCCCGATACCCTCGGCGTACAGGAGGCGCATTACGACTGGATCAAGGTGCTGTTCGCGGGCCTGCCGGAATACGATTACGTGGGCGTGGGCCGCGACGACGGCAAGACCGCGGGTGAATTTTCCGCTGTGTTTTATAAAAGGGACAAATTCCGCGTGCTGGATTCCGGTACCTTCTGGCTCAGCGAAACGCCTGAAAAGCCCGGCGTCAAGGGCTGGGACGCCGCCTGCGTGCGCTGCTGCTCCTGGGCCAAGCTGGAGGAAAAAGCCACCGGCAGGCAGTTTGTGCACTTCAACACGCATCTGGACCACGTGGGTTTTGTGGCCATGCAGAAGGGCGCGGAGCTGGTAACGGCCAAAGCCGCCGAGATCTGCCCGGAGCTGCCCGCCTTCTTTACCGGCGATTTCAACGTGGAGCCCGATTCCGCGCCTTACGCCACCGTGATCAATGCGGGCTTCAAGGACGCGCGCCATATCGCCGCGCAGACGGATGGCAGCCATACCTTCCACTGGGACGTGTTCGTATCGGAACGCGGCAAAACGGAGCCCACCACCATCGATTATTGCTTCATGAAGGGCCCCGTGCGCGTGGATTCCTTCCGCGTGATCCGCGATACTTACCCCGGCGACCTCTACCCCTCGGATCACTTCCCCGTGATCGCGGAATACGAATTCATCTGACCGGATCAGCAGACGAAAAAACAGGAGACCCGCGTCTCCTGTTATTTTTTGGATCTTCACGAAAACTTGGGGGATTCACAATAAAAGCTTTCGGTCCAGCCTTTCTTTTTGCGCGTCCCAAAAGTCGCCCCTGCACGGCACAGCCGTGACAGTCTCCGCTATCAATGTGCCACCGGCACATTTATT
>JAEEGL010145202.1_pt1 | contig 18293 bp, 17 predicted proteins | sample 9134231 | NCBI WGS metagenome assembly JAEEGL01 (sample SAMN16246548, study PRJNA631951) | gut metagenome | biome: gut microbiome; feature: rumen; material: fiber-attached | host: Bos | place: Iran: Karaj | collected 2018-10 | reverse complement strand
TTCAGGTCGCCTGATTTGGTGTCCTGCCGGATTTGGCACCGCTGCTCTCCGCGGTTGCCGGGCTTCACTGGGCCGGTTCCCTCTAGCCTCTCTTGATAAGCAATGAACTCAAAATTGTTTCAGCGGCTTAATTGTACATATACGCCTTGGTCTTGTAAAGCGAAAATCACCCGTATCTTCTTCCCCTGTCCTCAAAATCGACGAGCAAAACGCAAAACTGTAATAAGAATAATTAAGTATTATGTCCCGAATCCGCCCGAAAACCGGTTTTTCTTTGTCGGTTTTTGTCGGTTTTTGTCGGTAATCTTCTGCCTTCCGGCGGACTACAATGCGAGTCAAGCAACGAACTCAGTCACAGCACGCGCAAAGGTCGGCTATTGCGCGAATAAAAAGGAGGCAGGAATCATTATGGCATTTTCGATAAAGATCTATGAGAAGGACAAATACATGTACGCACTTATGAAAGCCAGGATCGGAGCACTGTATCCCGAAGCCTATATAACCAATCCGTATCTTGATTCCCGTTACGATACCGACGGAGACATGTTCGGAGAGTTTACCAAGGTTCTATATAATCCGGAACAATTCGGTGAAGATTTCGGATTGGAACCATCGGGTGAAGCGATCCGTTCCTTAAAGGAGTGTTTGGACAGGCCGATACCGACAATAGATCCCGACGGTCTCGTAGACTGCAGGAAGATATGCAGTGCGCTTGGTATCGAGCCAACACAGGACAGAGAATCCGTAAATGCAGCGAAGACTTCCTGCAAAGGAAGGATCGAGGTCCTGATTCCTTTTGTCTATATCAGTGAACGGGAGGATTACATACGGAAAACATACAATGACATGACTGATGCCGATCTGTCTCTGAGGCTCGATTTCACCAGCAGATACAGGACCCGTGAGGATGAAGGCGCGGGAATACTGGCCGGCAACATGACAGGTTTGTTGGAGTCATGCATTTCACGCAAATTCGAGCCTGATGACATTCTCAAATACTGCAGTCGCGACAGCATGGGTTTTCTGACACCGGGAGCCTCTAAAGGTGATGACGATGTATACGACATCGGAAGCACGAGATGCAGGATCCTTCTAGACAAATGCAGAGAACTCGTATCCGATGAGACACGCAAGATAAACGTTCTTGTAGTAGCTGAAGGCTTCAGGACCGCCGAACTTCCTGTTCTTGTTTCCGACTGCGACAAAGTTACCGTCCTGTTATCCGGAAAGGACAGATACGAAGAACTGGCAGCATCAAATCTCATCACATCGATAAGCAGATCTCTGACACACGGAATTATCGTAACCGACTATATGGATACTAAGCCATCCGGTAATAAGATTAAGCCTTCAATGACGGGCGGTACCGCCGGTATCGCCGGAGCTGCCGTATGAACAAGACTTCCGAACTTGACACAATAAAAGAGCAGCTTACATATTGCGTACTTAATGCGATCAGGAATGAAAGCGATCCAACGGATGACAGGCTTAAAGAGATCATCGCTGACGTAATAAGCAACACTGAATCAATAAGATTGTCCCTGTCCGAGAAACGCGATATGGCGAAGCGCGTATTCAATTCTCTAAGGAGAATGGATGTCATAGAACCGCTGATGCAGGATCCGACCATTACGGAAATCATGGTAAATGGCCCGGACAAGATCTTCTATGAACGCGGCGGCAGATTGTTCAAGTCTGATATCAAGTTCAAGGACGAAGAGACGCTTAAGACGGTTATTTCCTGTTTTTTCGCAAACAGGAACAGGCCTCTTAACGAAGCTAATCCAATATCGGACCTCAGACTCCCCGACGGTTCAAGAGCCAATGCGGTGCTTGCGCCCATAGCTTCTCAGACAACCGTAACGATAAGAAAATTCACGGGGATATCGCACGACATAGTAACACTTATCAGACAGGGATTCATAAGCGAAGAAGCTGCAAGGTTTTTGAGCGGCTGCGTACGCAACAAAAAGACCATCTTTCTGAGCGGAGGAACAGGCAGCGGGAAAACAACATTTCTCAACTGTCTCTCTTCTTTCATTCCAAAAGATGAAAGAGTCGTAACTATCGAAGACTCGGCGGAACTGAATCTTCAAGGAATAGACAACCTTGTCAGGATGGAAGCCCGTCTGCCGGGCCCGGACGGTTCCGGAGAAGTCAACATCGGCATGATGATCAGAGCGTCTCTAAGAATGCGTCCTGACAGGATCATCGTCGGAGAAGTCCGAGGTTCCGAATCTGCCGATATGATGAACGCACTTAATACAGGCCATCCCGGATCCATGTGTACGGGTCATGCGAACTCTTGCTTCGAAATGCTCGAAAGACTTACGGGAATGGTTATGGCAGGCTCAAATCTTCCATACGACGCAGTAGTAACTCAGCTGTCGATGGGAATAGACATAATACTTCACATCTCCAGGAGCCGCGAAGGCCGGAGATACATTGATGAGATCTGTAACGTGATGCCGTCTGAAGGCCACGAATACAAACTTAAGACACTATACGTAAATAAAGGAGGAAAAGGACTTGAACGTGTCTGTAGCGACGAAGAACTTAAAGCTGTCATGGCGTACAAGGCTTAAGTCCAAATCTATAAAGCCATACACCTTGTTTCTGCTTAAGACCGTTTGGGTCTATCCGTTTTTTGCCGGAGCACTTTACATGGTATCCTCCCTGTTCATTTCGTCATCGAGGATCAGGCTGATCACATCGATAATACTTAGCTTCTTTCCGTGGAAAGAAGCCATGAAGAAGTTGTTTTCAAACGGCTACCGTCATACAAGAACGCAGCTTCTGGTCATGCTCCAGATCCTCTGCACAAGCGTATCAAGCGGATACTCAATTGAGAAATCCATGCTTATGATGCGTCCGGTTATTGAACACACTTTCGGTAAGCGTTGCATACTGATAAAACCGCTGATCAATCTTGAGAATGACCTGAAGCTTCACACCAGCCTTGAGAAATCTCTTAATTCATTTGCCGAAGCGGTGAGATTCCCTGAGACAGTCCCGATTTTCCATGCCCTTGCGATTTCAGGTGAGATCGGAAATAACAGTCTTGCGATACTCAGGAGTTCTTGTCAGATGCTCTCCGAAATGAATGCGGTTCAAAGCGAGATCGCTGCCCAAAATGCAGGTAAAAACGCAGAAGCGGCAATGCTGTGCGCAATGCCGTTCGCAGTAACTTTCGCACTCAATTACATGAGCCGTGATTATATAGAAATGGCACGCCGCACGAACTTCGGTTCGGTCCTACTCGCAATAGCATTTGGCATATGCGTAATAGCATGCGCCATGCTTTTAAGATATATGTCCCACGATTCCGGAAGAAAGATACGTTCATCAGTCAGTCTTGGCTATGATGACTCTTTAAAGGTTTCCCCAAAATACCCTTTGACTTCCTTCTTCAAGCGTATCCTTCCAACCGGTTTCATCACTTCAAGGCACGAGCTCTTCAACGAGCTGTCGGTCAATCCGCGGCTTGCTTATGAGCAGTACTTGAAAAAGCAGATACTGATCTGTGCGGCTTCCGGCCTCATCGGACTGGCAGTCCTGATAAAGCTTGGGAGAAATCCGTGTTTAACACTCCCTTTTATTGTTTTGATGGCAGTGCTCGGAAGCCGCGAGGTCAGATCTGAAGTAGAACGCAAACGAGAAGATCTGATGACTGACATTCCGCTTTTCATGTGCCTCATGTCAACACTTCTTGAAGCCGGAATGCAGCTTCCGAAAGCTATTGAAATCTGCGCGAAAGCATTCGGTGATAACAAAAGTCTGTCACTGGAGATAAAGAATCTCAGGGCTATGATGCTGTCCGGCATTTCAGCTTCCGAAGCAGTGGAACGTTTCTCGCTCAGGATTCAGATTCCCGAAGCGCAGTCAGCGCTTCTTCTCGTCGCAAGATATGACAGGCTCGGAACCGCTGAAGTACTCAATCTTCTTCAGCTCCAGGCTTCTTCCTGCTGGAACCTCTGCAGGAATGCGGCCAGAAAGAAACAGGAACGCGAAGCACTCGGTCTCCTGCTTCCGATGACTCTTGATTTCGTCAGCGTCCTTATGGTCGCAATGACACCGGCAATTATTTCACTTGGCATATAAATCTACAGGAGGTACTGAAAATGAAAAGAAGAACAAAACACAAGAATAAAAAAGGTATGGGAACAGTCGAGATCGTTATCATCATCGCCGTTCTCGTTTCATTGGCACTGCTCTTCAGAGAAGGTCTGATAAGCTACGGAAAGAAGATCATCGACTTCTGTTTTGACGAATCAAAGATTCAGTCTCAGTTCTGATTATGCTGATCAAAAAAGGTCCCTTCGGATATTTCGCAGTCGAGCGGTTCGATTCACCCGAATGCATATTCAGTTATGCCGGTGAAGTAATTGATAAGAATCGTTCCGGATGCCTGCTGCCGTGCAGTATTGACATAAACGGAATCACATCATCAGCCTACTTTGATTTTTCAGGCCTGATCTCAATCAGGCAGTCTGGAAGCGCTTTATTGCATGGTTATCATCGTTCAAAGAAGCTTGCAAAGCTTTTAGATGACAGAAGAAAATCCGCAGGTGACTTTTTTTGCTCTATTCCCGTGCTGCTCGATAACCTGATCAGTCCGTCTGCAATAGTGCTTGATCCGGATTATATTTTCACCGACGAAGACGGTTCATATATGAAGTTCTGTCTTCTTCCCCGCAAAAGCGCACCGGATCAGATTCACTTGTCTTCACTCGGTGCTGACAGGCTTGAGATATTATTGTCAGAACCGTTCTTTGACGAAGTACTGACTAACGACGAGAAGCAGGAACTCATATTCAGCGTAAATACAGACAACGAAGACTTGTTTAAAAGATGCGCCAAGATAATCCGAGATTCCAAAACCGATTCCGGAATACGAGATATTAATCCAGTCAGCGAGACTGCAAATGCCCCGAGACATTTGCCGGACAGACATGCAAAAAAGCAAAGCAGATCACCTTATCGAGTCAGATTAACAAAAGCACCGTCAAAGCTCTTATGGTCTTTTGTTTGTGCCCTTGGATCAGCAGTAACACTGAATTTTTCAGGTCTGCTCCCGTCCCTTCTTTTCATCCTTGCCTCAGGAGTATTCCTTGTCAGGTTTTTCATTAACCGCAGGACGAAAAAAGACAAGGAAGGAATCAAGGGAACTGAACTTTCCAGCGTACGCAGGATGATCTTATTCTCCGACGCAGATGAAGGGAAAATCATTGCTGCAACAGACAGTTCAACAGGGGACGGATCTGCGCCATCTCATTCGGTAACGCCTCTTTTTACAGGAACACTGACATCGGTTTCAGCCAAGGAAGGAAAGACACTTTCTTATTCAGTAATGATGGACAAAACAACCATAGGTTCTGACGTCTTCTTGTCGGATATAGTCATTGATGATCCCTCGGTAGAAGCTCTTCACGCAATAATCTACTTAAGCGGAAATACATTCTATATCAGTGACTGTTCCAGAAAAGGAACAACATACATAGACGACAGGAAAGTTGCCGGCGGTAGAAAATGCGAGATTAAAAACGGTCAGAAGATAACAGTCGGAACTATAGACTTCAGATTCAGAGTCCTTCTGCCTTCAGCTGGGCAAGCCTGGACTTCTGAACCTCGGATCCGTAGCGTTCTATGAAGCGCATTCTGGCAAGAGCTCTGTCAGCCATACGTTTTACGTCTTCAACGTATACCTGGCTGACGCCTTCACGATTCTGTCTTTCAAGCTCGGCAGTACTGTCACGGTAAGATTCGAAGATCTGTCTGACCTTGATCTCATCAGGCCATTCCGCCGTATTGCAGATGACGATTATCGTCCTCTGATTAATTTCGGCGTAGCCTTCTGAAATAACGCAATGCTTAACGTCTTCATCTACCCTGATGGTACAGGTTCCGGGAAAAAGCGCAGCAACGAAGGGAGTATGGCCGGACATGACGCCGAATTCACCGTCGATAGTGGGAAGGCTTGCAGAACTGACCATCCCCTCATAAAAAGTCTTTTTGGGAGTGATTATTATGAGATTTATCTTGTGAGAATTATCAGCCATTACGGAGTGAGATCCTTATATGCTTTGATGACATCATCAAGACCGCCCTTCATAAAGAAGCACTGCTCGGGGATGTGATCGAGCGAACCTGAGATAAGTTCACCGAACGCCTTGATCGTCTCTTTAAGCGGGACATAGCGTGGTGCAAATCCTGTTGAATCCGCAGTAACGAAGAACGGCTGAGAAAGATATCTCTGAACCTTACGTGCACGGGCAACGGTCTGCCTGTCAGCTTCAGAGAGTTCTTCCATACCGAGGATCGCAATGATGTCCTGCAGTTCCTTATAACGCTGGAGCATAGCCTGGATCTTACGGGCTACGTTGTAGTGCTCTGTTCCGACTACATCTTCTGTAAGGATCCTCGAAGACGACTCGAGAGGATCTACGGCAGGATAGATACCGAGCTCAACAACTGCACGTGAAAGAACGATGTTTGCATCGAGATGCGAGAACGTCGTAGCGGGAGCAGGGTCCGTAATATCGTCCGCAGGAACGTAAACTGCCTGAATGGAAGTAATCGATCCGTTACGCGTGGATGTGATCCTTTCCTGAAGCTCACCGACTTCTTCAGTGAGCGTCGGCTGATAACCGACTGCTGAAGGAATACGTCCTAAGAGAGCGGAGACCTCAGAACCTGCCTGAACGAATCTGTAAATGTTATCGATGAAAAGGAGAACGTCTTTATGCTTCTCATCTCTAAGATACTCGGCCATCGTAAGACCCGCGAGAGGAGCTCTCATTCTTGCACCGGAAGTCTCGTTCATCTGTCCGAAGACCATTATCGTCTTATCAAGAACTCCGGACTGCTTCATTTCGTTCCAGAGATCATTGCCTTCACGGGATCTCTCTCCGACACCCGTGAAGACGGAAAAACCGCCGTGCTCGCTTGCAATGTTACGGATAAGCTCAAGAATAAGGACTGTCTTACCCACACCGGCGCCTCCGAACAGACCGATCTTTCCGCCTCTGGAGAAAGGAACGAGAAGGTCGATAACCTTGATTCCCGTCTCGAGAATGGTCTCGGTAGGAAACTGTTCGGTAAAGGACGGTGCTTTTCTGTGAATAGGCCAGTAGTTGTCCGGTTTGATCTCACCAACGTGATCGATCGGTCTTCCGAGCGCGTCGAAAAGCCTTCCTGCGATATTCTCGCCCACCGGAACTTTGATGGAAGAACCGAGGGATTCGCAGGGAAGCCCTCTTATAAGGCCTTCGGTAGGATTATAGGAAACGCATCTTACGACACCGCTGCCCCTCTGCTGAAGGACCTCGGCATATACGTAATCGGCAGCATTCTCCTTGAACGCATCCTTGGCAGGAGCAGCAGTTCCTTCCTCTTCTTCAACGCTCTCAGGCTGATCTTCATTACTGCGCTTGTTTATCCTGATTGCCTCGTTTATTTTGGGCAGCTCAGACCTGTCGAATTCACAGTCAATAACAGGTCCGATAATCTGAGTAACCTTGCCGATCGCCATGTTTTAAATCCTCTTCCTTGTCAAAGCCTTTATTTCTTTGCTTGTAACTTAGTTACACGCTTCTTGTTACATCTTTCCCGCCTGTTCCGCACCGTTAACAATCTCGGTGAGTTCAGTCGTGATCCTTGCCTGTCTTGCGCGGTTGCTGAGAATGTCGAGACGCTTCATCATCTCCCGCGCGTTGTCGTTCGCGTTCTGCATCGCCGTAAGTCTGGCGGTCTGTTCACTTGCGTATGCATCGACCATTGCTCCGAAGATCATGGCGTTCGCATAGGAATCGATAAGATAATCGAATACCGCGCTGGCGTTAGGAAAGTATTCGACTTCCGCCGCATTATCCACAGCCATTCCCGCATCTTTAAGATTATCCGGAAGGATCATGGAAATGGATTTCATGTCTACCGGGAAAAGTCTGACCGCCCTGGGTTCCATCTTTACGGAGGATTCCATGTGCGTATAAAGCAGATAGATAAGATCGTAATCCTTATCAAGGAATTTCTTCTTGATGATGGAACTTACGGTGCGCGCATCATAATAAGTGGGTTCTGTAATCGGGAACGAGAATTCCCTGTTGCAGATATATCCGTGCCTCTCGAGCTTCTCTCTTGCGAGACGACCGAAAATGTTGAGCTCATATTTCGTCTGAAGACCTTTTCTCGTATTATCGACCATCTTCTTCTGAATATGATTCTCGGTAATGGTAACCATATTGTTGTTATAGGCACCGGCAAGTCCCTGGTCGCCGGAAAGGACATAATATCCGATTTTCCAGGTCTCGCCTTCTTCCTTCTGGTTAAGGACGAAAAACGGATTTGCGATATCGGGGAACTTCGTGCAGATGTCCTGCATGCTCTCAACACAGATCCTGAAGAAAGGATACATAGAATCGTGCAGTGCCATGGAGCGGCGCATCTTAGCACCGCTGACGAGCTGCATTGCGCTTGTCATCTGGCTGATGTCGCTGATGCTCTTTTGTCTTTTCTTTATGGCACTGAAGGTTTCCATTATTTGCTTAAGATCCTCCGGTCAGCTGCCGGCAGCAGTTATGCCAAAGACCTTATCAGACCTCCTCCTGGTATTCGGTATGTTCGGAGAGGAACTTCTCCTTATACTCCTCACAGGAGCTGTCAATGTCTGTCTTGATCTGATCGGTTAAGGCACCTTCTTCGGTGATTGTCTCGAAAATGTTCTGATGACGCTCCCATGCATCTTCGATATAAGCGAACACAAAGTCGCGGATATCTTCCTTTGCTAGGAAGTTCAGTTTGTCCGTAGTAGCAACATAGAGGATGACTACTTCCTCAGCCATGGTCCAAGACTTGAACTGTTCCTGCTTGAGTACTTCGTTCAAGACTGTGCCGCGCTTGATCTGAAGCTGCGTATTTTCGTCAAGATCAGAACCGAACTGAGAGAACGATGCCATTTCACGGGCCTGTGCCAGCGAGATTCTCAAAGGTCCTGCAACCTTCTTGACCGCTTTAGTCTGAGCTGCACCTCCGACACGGGATACAGACAGACCGACGTTGATGGCAGGTCTCTGACCGGAGAAGAAAAGCTCCGGAGAAAGATATATCTGACCGTCTGTGATCGATATTACGTTCGTCGGGATATATGCGGAGATGTCGTTTCCCAAAGTTTCTACGATAGGGAGAGCGGTTATTGAGCCGCCGCCCAATTCATCGGAGAGCTTTGCAGAACGCTCAAGAAGTCTCGAGTGCAGATAGAAAACGTCGCCCGGATACGCTTCTCTTCCCGGAGGTCTGCGCAAGAGCAGGGATATCGCTCTGTAAGCCTGCGCATGCTTGGAAAGATCGTCGTATACGATAAGAACGTCTTTATGGTAGTCGTACATGAATTTCTCGGCTATGGCACATGCCGAGAAAGGCGCGATGTACTGCATCGCGGCAGAATCAGACGCAGATGCCGCTACGACTACGGTGTAATCGAGTGCACCTTTACGGGAAAGGAGTGTTGCCGTCGAAACGATAGTGCTCATCTTCTGGCCGATGGCCACATAAACACAAATAATATCCTTGCCCCTCTGATTGAGGATCGTATCAATGGCGATCGCGGTCTTACCTGTCTGGCGGTCGCCGATGATAAGCTCACGCTGGCCTCTTCCGATAGGTGTAAGCGCATCGATGGCGGTAATACCGGTCTGAAGCGGAGTGTTGACCTGTGATCTGTCCGTGACACCGGGAGCCGGTGATTCAACAGGGCGCTTGTCAACGTATCTGATCATGCCCTTGCCGTCTATCGGGCGGCCCAAAGGATCGACTACACGTCCTAACAGTCCGTTGCCTACGGGGACAGCTACAGTGGTCATTGTACGCTTGCAGCTCATGCCTTCTACAACGGTATCTTCACCTGTGAGGATGACGACGCCGACTCTGGTTTTCTCTAAGTTCATCGCGATGCCCGCAGCACCGGATGAGAAAGCGATAAGCTCGTCAGACATGCAGTGCTTGAGTCCGGTAACAACAGCAACACCGTCACTGACAGAACTGACTGTTCCGATCTCATCGATCATCTCGCTTGAGTTCAGTGCCTCATCTACGCGCTTATCGAACTCTTCATCGTTGAGCTGCCAAAGCTCCGCATTATCAAGGCTCGGACCCGATGTCTCGGGGAACTGGTTAAGGGCATCTTCGATGTCTTTTCTGACTTCGCTCGAGGAGAAAAGAGCATAATCCGGAACTTCATCATCAGATGACGTTGAAGGCGCGGAATGCTTAACGTCGGACATTTCAGTTACTTTGAAATTGTCCGCTCTTGTACGCTTGATAAACGCATTGATTCGGCCAAGCTGGCCCTTGACCGAATAGTCATAGCGGTTGCCGTGATAATAGATGATGAAACCGCCGATGAGCGCCGGCTTAGATTCGATCATCAGACGGTATGAAGGTATGTCATATCGTTCCGCAAACTTTGCGGCTATACGTTCAAGCTTATGCTCGGGAATGTCTCCCGCGGTCTCGATCCTGAGGATCGGACCCTTCGGCTTGGCTTTCTGTACCTTGTCCGGAGTATCGTTACTCACTCTGCCTCACCTCTGCATCGACAAATACGTCTGTATGCCTCTGGGCTGATGCCGTAAGCTCGCTCTTCGGAACGGAATCGCCAATGACATGACCTGCGATCTCTACTGCGAGATCGGTAATATCGTCTTTCATGTTTTCGAGTGCGACACGCTTCATACGCGCACAATCATCTTCAGCTCTCTCGATGATCTTAGCAGCCTCGGCGTTTGCCTTCTCTATGACAGCCTCGGAAGCCTTGCCGGCGTTAGTCCTTGCCTCCTCGATGATCTGCGCAGCCTGTGACTTAGCATCATCAATGGTCTTCTTGGACTCTGCCACGACCTTGTCGGCCTCGGCCTTTGCCTTCGCAGCCTCGTCAAGCTCCGCGTTCAGGGCGGCCTGACGGTTGTGTATCATCTTGATGATACGTTTGTAGAGGGCAAACTTGATAATAAAATACGCGACGATTACATTGATGATCGTCAGTACGACGGTCACCGCGTAACCTGCGAACTGGTCAGGGGAAAACAGTGATGATTCGCTCTCCCGGGCCAGAATGTTCATCGCTTCAAACAGCATATAAACTGCTCCCTTCTATGTCCGAAAAGAAGACGTGAATTATCTGAACATGAAGATCAGGAGGAGTGCTACAACGAGTGAATAGATACAAAGTGACTCGATGAAGACGATAGAAGCAAGAAGCATTGTCTGGATCTTGCTCAATACCTCAGGCTGTCTTGCGCCTGCATCGATAGCATGGCTTGCAGCCTTACCCATTGCGAATGAGCATCCGAGCGCACCGCAGCTGATGGCAAAACCTGCAGCGATGGCTGCAATGGCTTTTGTCTCGATTCCTGCAATTACGGCTCCTGAAAGAAACGGAATGCATGCCAGTAAAATGTTATTCATTTTGATTCCTCCTAAATATATCCTTTCGTGATTGTGTTTACGTTATTAAGCAGCGGCCTCGGCCTCTTCAGCTTCTTTTTGTTTTTTCTTCTTCGGCTTCTTGAACTCCTCGGGATGCTCCTGGAACTCATGTCCTATCTCAACGATCTCACCGATGTAAGACATCGTCAGATAAGAGAAGATTACCGCCTGCAGCAGACCATCGGCCAAGTCGAACCAGAGTCCGACGATGCCGGGGACGATGATGGGGATAACTATCGACATGAATTCCATGAATACAAAGGAACCGAATACGTTACCGAAAAGCCTCAGCGCCAGAGACGTGGGCTTGATGACAAAATCAAGGAGCTTGAACGGAAGCATGGCCTTGAGAGGCGTGGTAAGCGACACCCAGAAGCCCTTGAAACCAATGAACTTGATCGAAATGATGATTACATAAAGGATCGCGACGATAGCGCAGCCTACCGGGAAAGCGATATTCTTGGCCGGAGGCGCGAATTTAAGGAAAGAAATGCAGTTGCATCCGGTTATGACGCAGCCGATCGTCATGATCATGGGAGCGACTTCCTCGGCTTCCTTCCTGTTCATGCCGAAGCTCATTGCCGAGTTGATTATGAGATCAACGAGACCCCAGAGAACCGTCTGTTTTGCATTGGGACGGATCGTATCCTTGCCTACCATGAGGCCGAAAACGATTATAACCGCAAGAACGGCGATCCATGTGACGATGATCGCATCGGTAAGAATGAGCTGGAAATTTCCGAAGTCGAAATAGTGCTGGACCTGAAGGATCCCTTCGCTTATCTCTTCACCGATATCGCCGGGCTTGAAAGCCTCTGCGAATTTGGTGCAAAATGCCTGCCAGAATTCCGAAAACCACGTTCCGGCAGAGAGTGCGACCTGATACATAAATAGATCCTCCCCTTTCTTACTCCGACATTTTACACCTAAAAAAGTCAAACCGCATTAAAATATGCGGTTAGCTCCTTCTTACTTGAAATTCTTATCTTCTAACGCGTTGAGCTGGCCTACGCGCTCACCGTGTCTGCCACCGCCGAATGAGCCCTCAAAGAAGGCATCTACCATGCCGAGAGCCACGGCCTGACCGATAACTCTTGCACCGAAAGCCAGTACGTTTGCATCGTTGTGCTCGCGGCAGATCCTTGCCGTGTACTCGTTATGTGAAAGTGCGCAGCGGATTCCCTTGTATTTGTTGCAGGTGATCGAGATGCCGATGCCTGTTCCGCAGATTGCTATACCCTTTTCGGCCTTTCCGGAAAGGATGTCCTCAGCGATCAATTCTCCGGCCTCGACCCAGGAGTAAGGCTGGTCTGCTGAAGCTGCGCCCCTCTCGAGCACTTCGAAGCCCTTTTCCTTAAGGTGGGCAACGACTTTCTGTCTTAAATCGTAACCTGCGTGATCCGATGCGATTGTAACTACCATATTTATTCCCTCCGAACTTAATTATCTGTGGTGAATGTGCTTGAACTTCTTGGCGCCTGAAGCGTAGTCGCCTACGATATCGCCGTTTCCGATCAGCTTGTACTTGTAGGATACAAGTCCTTCGAGGCCTACAGGACCTCTTGCGTGGATTTTCGAGGTGGAAATGCCTACTTCAGCACCGAAACCGTACCTGAAGCCGTCGGCAAACCTTGTTGAGCAGTTTACGAGAACGCTTCCCGAATCAACTCCGAGCATGAAACGTTCAGCGGCAGCCTTGTCTTCTGTAATGATGGCATCCGTGTGGCCGGAACCGTTGCGGTTGATGTGAGCAATAGCCTCATCTATGCCTGTTACGACCTTGACCGAACACTTCATGTCAAGGTACTCGTGGTGCCATTCGGTAACCTTCTCTGCACCGAACTTCTCCGAAACACAGTCGTCACCGTAGATCGTAACGCCCGCATCGCGGAGCGCCTTGACCAGATCAACAAGCAGAGTATCCTTCAAAGACTCGTCAACGAGGAAGGTCTCTGTGGCGTTGCAGACAGATACATACTGCGTTTTTGCATCCAAAGCGACTTTAAGAGCAACGGCCGGATCGGCCTTCTCGTTGATATAAGTATGGCAGACGCCGTCTGCGTGGCCTAAGACCGCGATATTCGTGTTCTGCATTATGTACTGGACGAAGGCATTTGAGCCGCGCGGGATGATAAGGTCGATAAACTCGTCAAGCTCAAGCATATCGGAGATCTCTGCACGGGTCGTCAGGAGATTGAGCCAGCCTTCAGGGAGTCCCGCGCTGACGCCTGCTTCATAGATGACATCAGATAAGGCCTTATTGGTATTGGCAGCCTCGCTTCCGCCCTTGAGGAAGACGGCGTTGCCGCTCTTGAGGCAGAGAGTAGCGATCTGGACCAGAGCGTCAGGCCTGCTCTCGAAAATGACGCCGATAACGCCGATAGGGCACGTTACGCGGTAGAGCTCAAGTCCCTCATCGAGCGTTGTATGAAGAGTCTGCTTTCCGACCGGGTCTTCAAGAGTCATGAGGCTTAATATGCCGTCCGTTACGTCAGAGAGTTTCTCATCCTTGAACTTAAGCCTCTTGATAAGGGGCTTTTCGAGATCGGCCGCCTCGGCATTGGCAAGATCTTCCGCGTTTGCATCGAAAATCTTCTGCTTATTGGCATTCAATGCATCGGCGATCGCTCTCAGGGCGGCATCCTTCTGTTCACGCGACAAAACAGCCATGCTGTAGGATGCTTCACGGGCTTTTCTGGCCTTCTCGATCAACTCAGACATATAAGTCTCCCTATATAAAATTTTTAATGATTATAGCAAATATTCGGCCGGTTTAAACTTTTTCCTTATGCACAAAATTGTTCATAATGTTCATAACTTTGTTGATAACTCAAAAGACAGGTTTTCAGATTTTGTTTGCCCTTCAAAGCTAATAATTAAGGCAATCTGACATTTTATTACCGTTTGTTGACAAAACAGTTACGAAATGATAAAGACTCTTTGATACCCCAATAAACTAAGGCTTTGAGGCCATTATTCATTTATTGCTAGGGTACTGTGTCCACGAGAGAAATACAGGTAATTTGCGAAAATTCCTCTTGACAAGCCAATTCGGTTCAAAGTTCATCTAAGGCTCCGGAATGGTGTTATAATCTCCCCATGAAAATAATAATCACCACATTATTCGGGCTTGAATCTCCGACAAGAGACGACCTTCTCGCAAGGGGTTTTTCGAAGTCCCAGCTGGACGTAAAAGACGGCGTCATTACCTTTGATACCGGATCGGACGACTGGGCGTTGGACGTTGCCCGTGTAAACATGTGGGCAAGACATGCCGAGAGAGTGTTTTTCGAGGTCGGCGGATTTAAGACCGGCTCTTCAGACAACTTCACGGAAGACGGCGCTGTCTTTTTCGAGTCATGCAGAAAGCTCCCCTGGAACGATTTCATCCCCAAGGGCTGGGCTTTCATAGTCAACGGTTTCTCCAGAAAATCCAAGCTTGACGGCATCAAGATGCTCCAAAAGCTCACAAAAAAGGCAATCGCAAGGAGTCTTGCAGCTGCCAGAGGATTAGGCAGCGATGCCGTTATCGAGGAAGACGAACGCTTAGGCACCATAAGCATCCAGTTCGCGCTTGTGAACAATTACTGCCGCATGCTCATTGACTCAACGGGCGAAGGCCTTCACAAGAGAGGTTACAGGCCGCTGACTCACGAGGCACCAATCAGGGAAACCCTGGCCGCAGGAATGGTCACTTACGCCAGATACAGTCCTTTCGGCAAAGAGGCTCTGGTCGATCCGATGTGCGGTTCGGGCACCATCGTCATCGAGGCTGCCCAGATGGCCGCAGGCATCGCACCGGGAAGGTTCAGACATTTCGATTACGAAGATCTCCCCTACATAGGAAAGAAGGCATACAAAACGGCACTCGAGGAAGCCATGGACAACGAAGATCTGACAGCTCCGGACGACTGCTATTTCTTCGGCTCTGACATCGATTCAAGAGCGGTCCGCTCTGCAATAGCGAACGCCAAAGCCGCTGGTGTCGCCGATTTCTGCAGGTTTGACATCAGGGATGCCAGACAGATCTCTCCTGAATCCCTTGCTGCTTATACCGGTATGGAGAGGCAGCTCGTACTGACCAATCCTCCTTACGGCGGCAGACTTATGACGCCCGAGGAAGCCGATGACATCTACCGCATGATCGCAGGCAAGCTTCTTACACCGTCAGGCCAGTGCCGCAAGGGCATCAGGCTATCGCTCATCACGCCCGATTCCGCTTTTGAAGACGCTACGGGCTTCAAGGCCGATAAGCGAGTCAAGCTCTACAACGGCAGTAAGATCTGCCATCTTTTCAATTTCTATAAACTCGGGCTTCACAAATAAGTATGGTAACCCAAAAGATCGATTTCTTTGACATGCATAAGATCGCTGATTCCGGGCAGGCATTCCGGATACGCGATATTGATGAGACCCATACTGAGTTGATTGCTTTCGACAGATACCTTCAGGTTGCGGATATGGGTAACGGCGAATTCGCTTTCTCCTGCAGCGAAAAGGAGTTCTCGTCAGTCTGGGCCGGTTTTTTCGATCTCGGACGCGATTACAAAGCCATAGTCTCTTCCGTAGATCCTTCTGATGATTATCTGAAGGCTGCGGCCTCTTTCTCCGAAGGAATTAGGATCCTTAAGCAAGAGCCGTTTGAGACGACGATAAGTTACATAATCTCCCAGCGCCGTTCGATACCGTCAATTACGACTTCTGTCGAGCGCATAAGTGCTCTTTGCGGCAGTAAGATAGCAGTTCCCAAGCTGAAAGCCCCGTTCGTAAAGCCACTAAAGGACGAATACTACGCTTTCCCCTCCCCGAGCGAACTTTCTTCGCTTAGCCTAAAGGACATAGAAGGAACCGGCGTCGGTTACAGGGCACCTTATATAACACAGGCATCTTCGGGATTTGCAAGCGGCATGATAGACCCGGTCTCACTAGCAAAACTTGATGACGAGGCCCTCTACAAGGCTCTGACGGCCATGTACGGCGTCGGAACAAAAGTTGCTAACTGCGTAATGCTTTTCGCATACGCAAGAACAGCGCGCTTTCCGGTCGACGTATGGATACAAAGGATCGTTGACAGATATTACAACGGCAGCTTTGACTGCTCGAAATACCCCGGAACCGCAGGCATAATGCAGCAGTTCATGTTCTATTACGAAAGAAGAAGGGACAATCTCTGATCAGACACTGATAACGTTTGTTATCACCGGGTAAGCCGCGTCAACTATTTTCGCAAAGTGCAGGCTGCACTCCAAGACTTCTTCACCGCACGAATCGAGTTGTATGACGGCATCGTCTTCAGCTATAAGGCTTGCATTCTCTTCGTCTACGACGAACTTGATCCACCTGAACCTTCCGTTCAATGCGTTTGCTAGAGCATACATGCTCTCTGTCTTTGCTTTCGGGAAAGTAATTATGCTTGAAGTCCTGAGGTGGACCGTATGGTCACCCGCGTCAAAGCGGATGAATATGTTAATGCCGTCGAGATTCTCAAGCCGGAATTCCGTAGTGATCACGCTGCCGTCGTCAGAGATCATAAAATCAAGCCCTTTAGACTCGAAATAGGCTGCCGTTATCTTCGCTGCCATGCTGCTCATAAGATGACCTCCGCGTACCAGATGATTAACAATATTATTCTAACATCACAGAAATAAAAAATTACCCCCAATCGAGCTGTAGCTCAAATGGAGGTAATCGTTTAATGGTGCGGCCGACGAGACTTGAACTCGTATGGAGTTACCCACACGCCCCTCAAACGTGCGCGTCTGCCAGTTCCGCCACGGCCGCATATGCCGCTCAAAGCAAGCTTGATAATTATACTTTTCGGATAGAACAGTGTCAAGAATATTTTTTCAAAACATTAAAGACCGTTCTCAGCCAATAAAACAGGGACGGTCAGAGGCCGTCCCCGTTAGTTTTAAAGCTTACCGGCTTAAGATTCCTCGCTCTTCTTCTTTTTGAAGAGGACAATGGCCGTACCCATCGCTGCTACTGAAGCAGTAATGAGGATTCCCGCTGCCACGTTGGAAGCACTTACGCCGACTCCGGTTGCAGGTACGCCTCCTGACTTTTTCTTCTTACCCTTGGTCTTATAAGAAGGATCCGCCTTATCGATCATAACGACCGGAGAACCGAGAATTAATGTCTTTCCGTTATAGGTAATTCCATTAGGGTCGATCTTAAATTCAATAGATGCCGCAGTCAGATAACCTGCAGGAGCTGTTACCTCTTTAAGTATATATGTTCCTCCTTTGAGTCCCGTAACAATTGAATAGACATTTCCGGTTTCGAAGGTAATTGTATGCTTGTCAGCAGACAAAGTGACAGTAATAGGTGATCCGTTACGGGTTACCTTTACGTTTGAAAGATCGTGTTTGTCTTTACTTGTCACAGACAACTTTGCACCGACAACCTGGTTGCCTACGGTATCTTCCTTACTGATGGTAACGTCATAAACAGGCTCCGGTGTTGTCGAGGACGACTTGTCGAACGCAGTAATTACTTTGTCTGTCTTGTTAATTGTTACTTCCTCTGTTGAAGATTCAGTTACCTCACCCTGGTCGATTGTGAAATCGAACTTGGTGATCTTCTCGTATCCTGCAGGTGCAGAGTCCTCTACGAGCGAATAGCTTCCGTCAGGAAGGCTGATCTCGAACGCAGTGCCTGTTGTCGTCCATGTGATCGTCGATCCGCTGACTGTGACCGTTCCGCTCTTGACCGCATCCTGCCACTCCTGTGCCGTCCAGTCTTTTGCTTCTCCCGAAGTGCATGTCAGCTGCATCGTTGCGCCTGTAAGTTCTGTCGCATTGGGATTGTTC
>JAEEGL013290732.1_pt1 | contig 18294 bp, 13 predicted proteins | sample 9134231 | NCBI WGS metagenome assembly JAEEGL01 (sample SAMN16246548, study PRJNA631951) | gut metagenome | biome: gut microbiome; feature: rumen; material: fiber-attached | host: Bos | place: Iran: Karaj | collected 2018-10 | reverse complement strand
TGCACAAGTCCATCCGCAAAGCCGCCAAAGGCTCGGGCGTCAAAGTGGCAAAAGCCGATTCGGAATGGGCTAAAGTGAACGAGCATATGCAGGCCATCTCCGTGTCGGTCACGCCCACCAAAGTGCCTAACGTCATCGGTATGGGTGCCCGCGATGCCGTCTATGCCATCGAACTGACAGGCATGATGGCACAAATCCACGGCAAGGGCAAAGTGGCCTCACAAAGCCTTGAGCCCGGCTCGGCTATTATCAAAAACGGAACTATTTATTTGGAATTGAGATGATATTATCTGATCTACTGAAAGACCTCGCAGTAAAGGAGGTCAAGGGCGAAACGAATATCGACATACAGGATATTCAGTTCGATTCCCGGCAAGTCAAGCCCGGTACGCTGTTTGTGGCGCAACCCGGCACCGTAGTCGATGGCCACGACTATATCGACAAAGCCATCGAAGCCGGAGCCGCAGCCATCGTGTGCGAGCGTACGGACACTATTCATAAGGACGGCGCTACCGTCATCGTGGTAGATAACGCCTCGCACGCGTTGGGCCTCATCGCCTCGGATTGGAACGGCTACCCCAGCAAGCACCTGACGCTCGTCGGTGTCACCGGTACCAACGGCAAGACCACCATCGCCACACTGCTCTACAAGATGGTACGCGCCATGGGCCACAAAGCCGGACTGCTTTCCACAGTAGTCAACTACGTGAACGACGAACCTGTTCAAGCCACTCACACCACGCCCGATGCGCTGGAACTGAACGGTCTGCTCAAGCAAATGGTCGATGCCGGATGCCGCTATGCGTTCATGGAGGTCTCCAGCCACGCCATCGCCCAGCAACGCATCGCAGGACTGGACTTCGACGGAGCACTGTTCACCAACCTCACTCGCGACCATATCGACTTCCACAAGACCTTCGAGAACTACCGCGACACCAAAAAACAGCTCTTCGATAACCTCAAAAAAGACGCGTTTGCCGTTACCAACAAAGACGACAAAAACGGTCTGGTCATGACACAGAACTGCAAGGCCTCGGTCCACACCTACTCCACTCGTTCGCTGGCAGACTACAAAGCCCGCATCCTGGAGGAAGGATTCGACGGGATGTTGCTCGAAGTGAACGGAATGGAAGTGTTCGTGCGCCTGGTGGGACGTTTCAACGTTAGTAACCTCCTCTGCATCTACGGAGCCGCGGTTTGTCTGGGCTTCGAACCCGCAGAAGTGTTGCGCGTACTCTCTACCCTCTCTGCCGTGAACGGACGTTTCGAGGCCATCCACTCGCCCAAAGGCTGGACCGCCATCGTCGATTACGCCCACACGCCCGACGCCGTAGAAAACGTGCTCAACACCATCAACGAGATACGCAAGCCGGCCAGCAAGGTCATTACGGTTGTAGGCTGTGGCGGCAATCGCGACAAGGGCAAACGACCCATGATGGCCTCTATCGCCAAGAAGAACAGCACGCAACTGATTCTTACCAGCGACAACCCCCGCGACGAGGAGCCTAAAGATATCTTGAGCGACATGATAGCCGGACTCTCTCCCGAAGAACAGCAGCAGACACTGGTCATCGAAGACCGCGAAGCGGCCATCAAGACCGCTTGTATGCTGGCCGGAAAAGACGACGTCATCCTCATTGCCGGCAAAGGACACGAGGACTACCAGATTATCAAAGGCGTCAAGCACCACTTCGACTACCACGAAATAGTCAAGGCCAACCTTTAGTCCCCAACCGTAACATTACCGTAAGATTACCGTAAGATAATCGATAGAGCAAGCAACTATGTTTTATTATCTTTTCACATATTTCAACCAAATCCCGGGTGCCAGACTGGTCACCTACATCTCCTTCCGCGCCATAGTGGCGGCGGGACTGGCTTTCCTTATCAGCATGTGGTTTGGCAAGCATTTCATTGCCTTCATGCGGCGCAAAAACATCTCCGAAGAACAGCGCGACGCCAAAGTGGACCCCTTTGGCGTGCAGAAAAAAGGCGTGCCCACGATGGGCGGACTGATTATCATCGCAGGCATTCTCGTTCCCTGTCTGCTGTTGGGCAAACTGACCAACGTCTATATGATGCTGATGCTCATCACCACGCTGTTACTCGGTTTGCTCGGCTTTGCGGACGACTACATCAAGACGTTCCGCCACAACAAAGCCGGCCTCAACGGCTGGGTCAAGATAGCCGGACAAATCACCCTCGGACTGATCGTAGGTCTGACGCTGCGTTATTGTCCCGCGGCCACGATGAACGAAACCGTTCGTACCACCTATGTCAATAGCGAGCGAATCATCGAGAAATCGCCGGAAGTCAAATCTACCCGAACCACTATTCCGTTTGTCAAGAACCACAACGCCAACTACGCCGACCTGTTCGATTTCCTCGGCGAGGAGAACAAGTACCGCGCAGGCTGGATCTTCTTCGTTATACTCACCGTACTGGTTGTAGCCGCAGTCAGCAACGGCGCTAACCTCAACGACGGCATGGATGGCATGTGCGCGGGCAACTCGGCCATCATCGGTATCGCCCTCATAGCCCTCGCCTACACATCCGGTAGCACCATCTGGGCCGACTATTTCGACGTGATGTACATCCCGGGCTCGGAGGAACTGGTGGTCTTCCTGGGCGCTTTTGTCGGAGCACTCGTCGGCTTCCTCTGGTGGAACGGATTCCCGGCCCAAGTCTTCATGGGCGACACTGGCTCGCTCACTATCGGCGGCATCATCGGCGTATGCGCCGTAATCATCCACAAAGAATTACTTCTGCCTATCCTCTGCGGCGTCTTCCTGATGGAAAGTGTCAGCGTAATCATCCAAACCCAGGTATTCAAGTGGGGCAAGAAACACGGCAAACATATCCGTGTGTGGAAACGTACGCCTATCCACGACCATTTCCGCATCTCCGTAGAACAGGTGCTGAAAAACGACCCCACATGCTCCATCCGCTTCAAGGGTTCCAACGAACTCCATCATGAGCAAAAGATAGTGTTGCGCTTCTGTATCATCACCATCTTGCTCGCAGCATTCACCATTTTAACACTGAAGATTCGATGAAAAAACTCGTCATACTGGGTGCCGGCGAATCCGGCGCAGGAACAGCAGTTCTGGCTCTCAAACAGGGCTATGAAGTGTTCGTCTCGGACATGGGCGCCATCAAGCCTCAATACAAACAACTCATGGAGGCACATCACGTGCCTTTCGAGGAAAACGGACACACCGAAGCACGTATCCTCGATGCCACCGAAGTAGTCAAATCGCCCGGCATACCCAACGATGCACCACTCATCAGAAAACTGGTGGAAAAGGGTGTGCCTATCCTCTCCGAGATAGAGTTCGCCGGACGTTACACCAATGCGCAGTTCGTCTGCATCACCGGTTCCAACGGCAAGACAACCACCACCTCGCTCATCTACGACATCTTCTGCCGAGCAGGCTATAACGTGGGCCTCGCAGGCAATATAGGCAAATCACTCGCCCTGCAGGTGGCCGAAGACGACAAGCAATGGTACGTGGTCGAACTCAGTTCGTTCCAATTGGACAACATGTACGACTTCCGCGCACACATCGCTATCCTCATGAACATCACGCCCGACCACATGGACCGCTACGACTTCTGTTTTCAGAACTACGTGGACGCCAAGATGCGCATCACCCGCAACCAGCGACCCGATGACGCCTTCATCTACTGGCAGGGCGACCCGGTCATCATGAAAGAAGTGGAAAAACTCGCTGCAGGTACGTTCCCGAAAGAGGCTCTCATGCCTTTCACGGCCACTACGCCTCTGCCCGTTCCTGATGCCGAACTTAGTCTCAAGGGCGTCCACAATCGCCTCAACGCCACGGCAGCCACACTCGCCGCTCGCAAGGCCGGCATCTCCGACGAAGTGATAGCCGAGAGCCTTCGACATTTCGCCGGCGTAGAGCATCGCCTGCAGTTCGTCTGCGAGAAAAACGGCATCCGCTTCATCAACGATTCCAAAGCCACCAACGTCAATAGTTGTTTCTACGCTCTCGGCGCTATGACTATGCCTACCCTGCTCATTCTCGGAGGGAAAGACAAGGGAAACGACTACAGCGAAATCGACGAGCTCGTGCAACAGAAATGCCATACCCTCGTCTATATGGGCCTGCATAACGAGAAACTGCACGAACATTTCGACGGCATGCAGGGCTGCGACGGGAAACCGCTCAACATCATCGACACCAACAACCTCGCCGACTGTGTCCGCCTCTCCTACGATGCCGCCTTGCAATGGAACAAACATTCCGTTGCCGACAAGTCGTCCAATTGTCAATCAACTGTTCTGCTCTCGCCTTGCTGCGCCAGCTTCGACCTCTTTAGCAGCTACGAAGACCGCGGTGACCAGTTTATGCAGGCAGTTCGCAACCTATAAGTTCAACCGCCCTCCCGGACATTTGTCTTCACTCCTTTATCACTTCACTCCCAAATATGCAACTACCCTCCACCAAATATATCGACAAGACATTCTGGGCAATATTTATCTTGCTCGTTTTCGTCGCTACCGTTGCCTTGGCCAGCGCCTCCAGCACGCTCGTTTATAGCACCGGCAACGCACTCGGGCCGCTAATGAAACAGGTGATGTGGTTCATCGTTGGCATCATCGGAGCATTCTGCGTGCAGTATGTGCCAAGCCGATTCATCCGTATGGGAGGATATTTGGTGCTGCTGGTTTCACTTTTCTGCCTGTACGTGATGCTCATCCCCCACAATCCGTTCGTGGTGACCATCAACGGAGCAGGACGATGGTTTAACCTCTTCGGGTTTAGGTTCCAGCCATCCGAATTGGCCAAACTGTCACTTATCATCGTTGTGGCCGACATGCTCTCGCGTATTCGCAAAGAAGAGGATAAAAGGCATTATTTCTTCTTGACGCTCGGCATCACTGCCGCCACCATATTGCCTATTCTCTTGGGAAACCTCTCCACAGCCATCTTGCTGGCAGGCATCATCTTCCTTATGTGGATACTGGCACGCATCCCCTGGAAATATACCGCATCCACAGCAGCTATCGCCATGGGCGTACTCGTTGGAGGCTATTTCATAGCCAAGACCTGCGAAAAACATGGCATAGGCCTCGGCCCCTTCTCCCGCGCTATCACGTGGGTACATCGTATCGATGATATGGTGGCCGAACATCAGGCGCCGGAAGACGACACGTTTGTCATCAACGACGACAACTACCAGCGTTCTATGGCCAAAGTGGCTATCGCACGCGGCGGCAAATCACCCATCGGAGTATTGCCCGGCAATAGTCAGGAGCGCGACTACTTACCCCTTGCCTATGCCGACTATATCTTCGCCATTATCGTTGAAGAGACCGGCATCATCGGTGCCATCGGACTTATCTTCCTCTACCTGGCTATCCTCTTCCGGGCCTGTTGGGCCAGCAGCCGCTACGAGGACTACGCTGCCATCTTTATGGTCATGGGACTTGCACTCATGCTCACAGGACAAGCTCTCGTCAGCATGATGGTGGCCGTTGGCTTGGGACCCGTCACAGGACAACCTTTGCCCCTCATCTCACGAGGTGGCACATCCGTCATCATCACCAGTCTCTACTTCGGTATCATGATGGCCGTCAGCCGTGAACAGGCCGAACGAAAAGGACTGGAAACAGAAACCGTGAACCAGAGTTGGGGAGATGTTCCCGACATCGTCATCGAAGACCAGGAATAAGTCTCTCGACTTTTGACTCTTGACTTTTGACTTTTGACAACATATAAAACATGAACTATCTTATTTCCGGCGGTGGAACAGGTGGGCACATTTTCCCCGCAGTCAGTATTGCTAATGCCCTGAAAGAACTCGACCCCGATGCCAACATACTCTTTGTCGGCGCCCTCGGTCGTATGGAGATGGAACGCGTGCCTCAAGCCGGCTACAAGATTATCGGCCTGCCCGTACAGGGCTTCGACCGCAAGCGCCTTTGGCGCAATGTGCGGGTGATGTGGAACATGATGCGCTCCATGCGGATGGTCAAACAGATTATTCGTGACTTCCGGCCCGATGTAGGTGTAGGAGTGGGCGGATATGCCAGCGGTGCTGCCATGAAACAGGCCGCACGTATGGGCGTGCCTATCCTCTTGCAGGAACAAAACGGCTTTGCCGGAGTGACCAACAAACTCCTGAAAGACGATGCCAAGGTTATCTGCGTGGCCTACGAAGGCATGGAACGTTTCTTCCCAAAAGAAAAAATCATCCTCACCGGTAACCCCGTTCGCCAAAACCTTACGGGCGGCACCCGCGAAGAAGCCTTCAAATACTTCAACCAAGAGGCAAAGCTTGACCCCTCCAAACCCACCGTCCTCATCATCGGCGGATCACTCGGCGCCCGCACTATCAACGAAGCTATACGTGCCGGCCTGCCTCAGCTGTCCGGCCTCAACGTCATCTGGCAAACCGGCAAAAACTACTTCGAAAGTATTCTCTCTTCCCTCTCTCAGGCCGACGAGCGCATAAAGTTGTTCCGAGAAAGCGTGCCACCCGCGCATGGGGCGCCGTTTGGGACGGCGGCTTTCGAGGGACAAGCTTTTGCGCTAATCACGCCTTTCATCTCACGTATGGACCTCGCCTACGCTGCAGCCGACCTGGTCATCTCGCGCGCCGGTGCTTCCAGTATTTCCGAGCTTTGTCTGCTGGGCAAGCCCTCTATCCTCGTGCCTTCTCCTAATGTCGCTGAGGACCACCAGACCCACAATGCCATGGCACTCGTTCGCAAAGATGCCGCCGTTCTGGTCAAGGATGTTGAGGCAAAAGAGCAACTCATCCCAACCCTGCTCAAGACTATCAAGGACAAACAACTCTGCGAGCGCCTGCACAACAACATACTCACCCTCGCACAAACCGATTCCGCACGACGCATCGCTCAAGAGGTAATGAAATTGGCTAAAAAATAGCCTTTTCCGGCCATGTAAGCAAAAATTGCACCATTAACGGCAATTTTTACACAATTGTTCGCCCAAAAAGCAGTAATTTTGCGGCGTCATTTGGGCTATGCCCATATGATGGTACTGCAACAAACAACTTTAGTATATCAAAACATGAAAAAAATCTTCTCTCTTCTCGCAGCAACATTGTTCTCTGCTGCACTCATGGCCGAGGTGGAAACAAACCCTGCAAGCACCAACTCAAATGACACTATCGTAGGTGTTAGCTACTCTATCCTTGGCACATACAACGCAGGATCAGGCAACAAATGCGGCTCTATGTCGGAAGGCGGTGTTAAGTTCCGCGCAAATCGTAATGGAAATATTTTACCCTTTGTAGTCAACGACGGGTATAAAATCACAGGACTTATTCTTGTAGGTAACACCAACTCCAATAATCAGGCTAATGTGTTGGATAGCATTACTGTCGATGGCGTTCACTATATTGGGTACGATAATAGTACTATTCCGGCAAAAAACGCAAGCTTTTCCGATACTATCGTACTAAATAGTATTGAGGCTATCTCTAACATCACGTTCCACTTTGCCTCGCCCAATGCGTCACAGATTAATCTCCAGTATACTGTCACTTACGAGGCTCGCGTGCTGCCCACCGACGTTGCCACCCTGCGCGACATCACCGTCGCAGGACAGACCATCGAGGGCTTCCGCGCCGACTCGCTCAACTACTCCTATGAGTTGCCATACGGCTCGACCGTTGTGCCGGTAGTGACCGCTACTCCCACCCTCTCCAACGAGCAGGTCAACATCACGCCGGCCGCTTCTCTTCCAGGCACGACAACAATCGTCGCCACTTCCGCTGACGGCACGCTCAGCACCACCTACACGGTCAATTTCACCGTTTCCTCTACACAAAGCACCGACGCAACGCTCAAGAGCCTGAAAGCAGGTGGCAAAGCCATCTCCGGATTCCGAGCCGACTCGATCATCTATAGCTACGACGTGGCTTATCTCGACACCGTCATTCCGCAAGTTACCGCAGAAGTCAACGACACCACCGCCCGACTCCACATCGAACAAGCAACCGCTGTTCCCGGTATCGCCACCATCATCGTAACGGCTCAGGCTGGCAACACCCTCACCTATACCGTGATGTTCAACCGACTCTCTGCAGAGAAGCAAATCAAAGAACTCATGTACGACAACTGGTACTACGCCTACCAACCCGCCGGCAACGACACCGTCTTCGCCCATTACATCGCAGGCACAACCGCGCCGCTCATCGACCACTATGTGCTCTCCGATGGTGCTTCTCTCGCGGTTAATCTGGAGAACTCAACCTTTACCGTTACAGGTATGGACCAAACCACTGCCACCTATCCCTACGTCCTCTCGCCCGTGACACCGTTCGTGGCCGGAAACGACACCATCTGGTTCGATGGCTCCGAAGACTACGTCATCTGCCCCTACGGCTTCGACTCGTCCAAGGGAGGATACAAGTTCTCCAAAACCGACAGCGACTACAGCCGCGAATGGAACGGAAAAACCCACGTGGACATCTTCCTCTCCGAGGCCGATTCTATCTATGTCATCGGCGGAGTATCCGACCGCAAAGTGAAGATTCGCGTCAACGACGTCGTGGCCAAGACCGGCAACTTGGGCTCGAACAAAAACCTCTGGGTGCCTGTTCATCGTACCGAACCGTTCTGCCTCTCTGTAATCTCCAACCAGACAGGCGGTGACGGTAGCGTCAAAGGTATCGTCGTTGTACACATGCAGGGCGGAACTACCGCTTGCCATAACCTCAGCGAACAAACCAACGTACGCAAGTTCATCCTTAACGGACAAATAGTCATCGAACGCGACGGCATCCGCTACAACGCAGCCGGACAACGCCTCTAATTGACCTCTCTATCTGTAATATTCGGGTAGCCTGACCGCTGCTCGAATATTTTTTGCACTTTTTTCTCCATACGCAAATTTTTTTGGCAAAAAGTTTGGCCATGTCAAAAAAAAGCAGTATCTTTGCAGGCTCAAATGAAATAAAGGAAAATAAACAAACTGTATGATAATCGATTTCCCTAACATGAACGTGGAATCGCGGCCTAACTTCAAGGGCGGCGAGAAGGAACTGTCGGTACAAATGTTCGATGACGGCATGTGCAAAATCATGCACGGCATCTTGATACCCGGAGCTTCCATTGGTCTCCACACCCACGATACCAACTCTGAGATTCTCTTCGTTGTCGCCGGTAACGGCACTCTCATCGACGATGGCGAGACCAAACAGATTCGCGCAGGACAATGCGCCTACTGCCCAAAAGGGCACAACCACTCCCTCATTAACACCGACGAAAACGCAGACCTCGAGTTTTACGCCACAGTGCCCGAACAATAAACCACCACAATGGAGAACGAATTCCTGCAAACTGAAGAGAAAATCGTCCGTTATCTCAAGACAGTCTACGACCCCGAGATTCCCGTCAACATCTACGACATGGGACTCATCTACCGTATCGACCTGCAGGACGACGGACACCTGGTCATCGACATGACTCTCACCGCCCCTTCGTGCCCTGCTGCCGACTTCCTCGTTGAAGACGTCAAACAGAAGATGCTTTCCATCGACGAGGTCAAAGATGTACAAGTCAACATCGTCTTCGAGCCCGAATGGACCAAGGACATGATGTCAGAAGAGGCCAAAGTAGAACTTGGATTTGTATAATATGATCTATTTCCTCAGCGATGCGCACCTGGGTTCACGCCTGATTTCGAACCCCGAAGAGCACCAGCGACGTCTGGTGAACTGCCTGCGTGAGATGAGCACCGACGCCGAGCAGATCTTCCTGCTGGGCGATATCTTCGACTTCTGGTGCGAGTTCTTCTACGGACGTACCGGCAAACCCAAGGGATTCGACGAAGTGCTGGATACGCTCCGCGACCTCGCACACCACTGCCCTGTACATTTCTTCATCGGCAACCACGACCTCTGGACCTTTGGCTGGCTGGCCAAACGAACCGGCATGATCGTACACAAAGAGCCGCTTGACATCACCCTCAACGGCAAACGCTGTTTCCTGGCACACGGCGACGGTCTCATAGCCAAGGACAAACGATATATGCGCCTGCGAGCCCTCTTTCACAATCCCGTCGCACAGTTTTTCTTCCGCCTCGTTCCACCTGCACTCGGCAACTACGTCGGCTACAACTGGGCTGCCGCCTCACGCCGCAAGCACCTCCAAGTGCCTAACATCTACCACGGCGAGAACGAAGAAGAACAGATGGTCTTCGCCAAACAGCACGAACAAACCGAACATTTCGACTACTACATCTTCGGACACCGACACCTCGAGATGCACCTGCTTCTCCCCTCCGGAGCCCAGGTCTGCTGCATCGGCGACTTCTGCGACCACACACAATTCGCCAAAATGGACGAACAGGGAATCTTCTCTTTCGAGGAGTTCCCCGAAAACGAGGTTTCCTAGGATCTCTTAGGATTTCCTAGGACCACCTAGGATCTCCATTAGACTATTATTAGACTATTATTAGACTATAAAGCAACAAGCATGAGTAATAGAGAAGAACAACTCAAAGCCTTCGACCGCCTGCTCACCGTCATGGACGAACTGCGCGAAGGATGCCCTTGGGACCGCAAGCAGACTTTCGACTCGCTACGCGAAAACACCCTCGAGGAGACCTACGAACTAGCCTCGGCCATCACCAGCCACGACATGAACGAAATCGCCAAAGAACTTGGCGACGTGCTCCTTCATGTGGTTTTCTATGCCAAAATGGGTAGTGAACAAGGCCAATTCGACATCGCGGACGTATGCAACAAACTCTGTGACAAACTGATTTTCAGGCACCCGCACGTCTATGGCGTCGAAAAAGCCGCACAGTATGGCAACCTCAACATCCCCAACGCCAAGGATATGACCGACGAGGACGTGAAAGAACTCTGGGAAAAAGTCAAACAGCGCGAAAAGGACGGCAACAAAACCATCCTCAGCGGCGTTCCCAAAGCCCTGCCTTCACTCATCAAAGCCTACCGCATTCAGGAAAAAGCGGCCAATGCAGGATTCGATTGGGACGAGCCTTCACAGGTTTGGGACAAAGTGAAAGAGGAAATCAGCGAATTCGAAGACGAAGCCAAAGCCGGCAATCAGGACCGCATGGAGGCCGAATTGGGAGACGTGCTCTTCGCCATCGTCAACGCTGCCCGACTCTACCACCTCATCCCCGACAACGCGCTCGAACGCACCAACCAGAAGTTCATCGCACGATTCACTTACCTGGAGCAACGCGCCAAGGAACAGGGACGACTGCTCGACGAGATGACACTCGACGAGATGGAAGCCATCTGGCAGGAAAGCAAGAAACTGTATAAGTAAATACTACTTCTGGAGATTTAGGATAATCACTTCTTCCTGAGGCGAGTATTTCGAATCGGTCACAACGGTGAACTTAACTGACGTACTGCCCGCTTTCTTCGGAACCACCCAGAACGGGAAACCCAGATAGTTGTAACCCATCGGAGCATACAAGTCCAACTTGACTGTATCCGACTGAGGCAACAGAATATCAGTGATAGCAGGCGTCAGCAGCGCCCACAGGTCGATATAAGACGTATCCCATGTCACATGCGTGGAAACCAAATAGTTGCCCAAAGCCTGATATCCAACAGCGGCGTGCAGAGTGTCACCCACGTGCATACTGTCCACATGCCACAACTCGGACGTCGAATCATAATAGTACAAAAGCGAGTCGCCTTCTTGGTTGACAAACGTACTGAGCGAAACCTCGGGAGTGTAATGGCTCTTGGTGTCAAGGCAACTGCTCAACACCACTGCCAGCAAAAAGATGGGAATAATACGCTTCATAAAAACAATTTTAGTGCGGCATATAGGACTCGAACCTACACGACTTGCGTCACCAGATCCTAAGTCTGGCGCGGCTACCAATTACGCCAATGCCGCTCGCGTTCGGCACTTTCGGACACTGACTGACGCTTCCGGCTACGCTACAGCGTCATTAAGTCCTCAAGGCCTCCGCTCTCCCCATGCGGAACAGCTGACGCTTGGTTCCTTTGGGGACCCCGTTTTGGGAAATCGCCTGCAAAGTTAATACTTTTTTTTGACATGACCAAATTAAAAGACGAAAAAACACACATTTATACCCTCTATAACGGCATTCGGGTCGTTTATCGGCACACTTTGTCCCAAATTGCGTACACTGGCGTGATGGTTGGAGCCGGTACACGCGACGAAGAACGACACGAAAGCGGTATGGCCCATTTCATCGAGCATGCGGCCTTCAAAGGCACGCACAAACGCACTGCCCGACAACTCATCGATCGCATCGAAAACGTCGGAGGCGAACTCAATGCCTATACGACCAAAGAGGAAACGGCCTACTACGCTGCCACACTGCCTGCTTACGTGGGACGAACCATGGAACTGCTGTCCGACATGCTCTTCCAGCCCTCCTTCCCACAAGCCGAACTCGACAAAGAGCGCCAGGTCATCTATGACGAGATAGAAAGTTACAACGACTCGCCCTCCGAACTCATCTATGACGACTTCGAGAGCCTGCTCTTCGATGGATGTCCCCTCGCGCACCCCGTGTTGGGAACCCGCAAGACGCTACGGTACTTTACTGCCGACAAAGCCCGCCGATTCATGGCCGAGACCTACACCCCTGACCGAATGGTGGTCTTCGCACTCGCCGACCTGCCGGAAGAAAAAGTCATACGCTATGCCGAACGCTATTTCAGTTCTTCACCTTATATAAAAACGGGCACAAGCGCGCGTACGCGTGAGAAAACCACGCCTTACCTGCCCGCCCAAGCCGACTTCCACCGCCATACCCACCAAACCCACGTCATGCTGGGCGGAAGAGCCTACCCCATTGGACATCCGCGCCAATACGCACTCTATCTCCTGAACAACATCCTGGGCGGAGGAGCCATGAACAGCCGACTCAACCTGGCCCTTAGAGAACGGCTCGGACTCGTTTACACCGTCGAAAGCCAGTACACACCGCTCTCCGACACGGGCTACTGGTCCGTCTATTTCGCCACCGAACCCGAACACCGCGAATGGTGCCTGCGGCTGGTAAAAGAGGAACTCAAGCGCCTCCGCGAAACAGAACTCACGCCCTCCGCCTTGCGCCGGGCGCTCAACCAGATCAAAGGACAAATGGCAGTATCAGCCGACAACAGTGAGAACGCGGCCCTCGCTATGGCCAAACAGGTGCTGCACACCGGCAGAACCACCACATGGGAAGAGAGCCTCACCGTCATGCAAGCTTTCACGCCCGCCCAACTGCGCGACACCGCACAAGAGATTTTTGCTCCGGAGGCCGTCTCGCTGCTGCAATATCTGTGAGAAAAGGGCACTAAAAATACCAAAAAACAACGAAAAATGCGCCTATTCATACAAAAAGATACTTTTTTGCGCATTTTTCTGACAAAAAGTTTGGTAGATTCAAAAAAAAGCAGTACCTTTGCACCCACGTTCGGCGATATGAGCCTTCGCCCGCTCCAAAGATCATGGGATTTTTGGAGGCGTTTGTGTGGTGCACTTAAGGTATCACGCACACGCGCAAGCGTACATAAGGACGTATATATAAGGATATAAACAAAGAAAAATAAGAAGATGAAGAAACTTTTTACATTGCTAACGCTGAGTCTGCTATCCCTGGCTGCATTCGCCGACAAGCAGATTAGTGGCGTCGTAGTGGATGAGAATGGGGAACCGGTTATCGGAGCAACGATTCAGGTAAACGGAACGAACAAAGGCACCATCTCCGATTACGAGGGTGCATTCTCTATCTCCGTACCTGACGACGCAAAAACTGTCACCGTGTCCTTTATCGGGCGCAAGTCAGTGGAAGCGCCTATCAAAAACAAAATGCGCATTGTCCTGCTCGAGGACTCCGAGGTGCTGCAGGATGTAGTAGTTACCGGCTACGGTAACGTCTCCAAAGGTTCATTTGCCGGTTCCGCACAGGCTGTGGACGCTGAGACCATTGACAAGAAAAGCCCTTCGGAGCTGTCGAAAGCTCTGGCTGGCGAGGTGGCTGGTGTACAGGTCGTTAACTCCAGCGGACAACCGGGTACCAACGCAAGTATCCGTATCCGTGGTATCGGCTCGATCTACGCCTCCACATCTCCGTTGTACATCGTGGATGGTGTACAGTATCAGGGCGACATCTCGTCCATCGACCCGGGTGACATCGCTTCTACAACCATTCTGAAGGACGCTACGGCTACGTCTCTCTACGGTTCGCGTGGCGCCAACGGTGTAATCGTCATCACCACCAAGAAAGGTACGACGGGTGAAACCGGTAAAATCGACGTGGACGTCAAGTACGGTGCCAACATGCACTTGCTGCCTATGTACGACGTCATCACCGACCCCAAGGAATATGTAGAAATGTGCTGGATGGGTATCTACAACAGCTTGGCTGGTTCCTACCCTTCTTCGATGCATAACGAACTTATCACTGCCGTCAACAACACATTGTATAGCGCTGCAGGTCTGCCCACAAGCTACAACCTGTGGGATGCCCCGGGAGCTGCACTCATCGACGGCTATACCGGCAAGTTCTTCCCTGATGTCAAGTACAAACAGGGCTATGAGAACATGGCTTCTTGGAGCAGCCAGTTGTTCCGTGTAGGTCAGAAGGCTGACGCTACCGTGCGTATCTCCGGTGGTTCGGAAAAGACTACCTACTTCACGTCCTTCGGTTACCTCAAGGACGAGGGTTACTACATCAACTCCGACTTCGACCGTTTCACTGTACGTTCCAACATCGACCACCAGGCCAAGAAATGGCTCAAAGGCTCGTTGAACCTGGCTTACACCTACAGCTCGATGAACGCAGCCGGACAGGGCAGCAATATGAACAACGGTTTCGCCTTTGTTAACGAGATACCGCCTATCTATCCCGTCTTCCTGTACAATACGGACGGCTCGATTCAGGTGGATCCCAAGACCGGCGGTCTGGCTTACGACTATGGTATGCGCGAGGGTTCAGGTCGTGCCTACGGTACCGGCATCAACCCCGCAGGCTCGCTGCGCTATGACCGCGACTACACCGTACAACACCAGGTGATGGCCAACGCCATGCTGGAGTTCAAGTTGTATGACGGCCTCAAGTTCACCGTGAACGTAGGCGCACAGTATCTGGGCGCTAACAACTCGACGTTCACGAACGCATACTACGGCGACGCTGCAGGTCTGGGACGTGTCTCCAAAACGCAATACAACATCTTCTCCCTTACGGCTAACGAATTGCTGGAGTACAACAAGCAACTCGGCGACCACAGCATCCGCGTGATGGCTGGTCACGAGAACAACTACGCTATTTCGTCTATCATGGGCGGTAGCATGAGCAAAGTAGCCCTCACCGAAGGTCAATCGACATTGGAGTTTGGCAACGCTACAAAGATGAATGGTTTAGGTTCGTCCACAGATGTCTCTGCGTTGGATAGTTATTTCGCCAACGCCAACTATATCTACAGCGAGCGCTACGGTATCACGGCCAACTACCGTGCCGACGGTAGCTCCAAGTTCGCCAAAGGACGCCGCTGGGGTCACTTCGGATCAGTGGGCGCAACGTGGATGTTCACCAACGAATCGTTCCTCCAGGGCAACGAGTGGATTAAGAACGGTAAACTGCGTGCCAGCTGGGGTGTACTGGGTAACCAGGGCATCGGTAGTTACTACTACGAGAACCACCACAGCCTCGACAACGTAGAAGGCGAGCCGGGTTTCAGCACTAGTTTCAAGGGATCAAAAGATATCACGTGGGAACGTACGTCGCAGGTCGATATCGGCTTGGAATTCGACCTCCACAAGTACTTGACTGCTGAGTTCGACTACTTCTACAAGTTCACGGACAACCTGTTGATGCCTCGTTATCAGGCTCCTTCTACAGGATTCTCCTCAACATGGGTAAATGGCGGTTCGCTTGAGAACCAGGGCGTCGAGTTCCAGTTGAACATCCACGCTGTGGACGAGCGTAACGTCAAACTGGACATCCGTTTGAACGGTGGCCACTATGCCAACAAACTCAAGTCGCTGCCTAAGTTCGCTGATACCGACACCGAGGACACCGACATGAAGTACAACGGCGGTATGGCTGTAGGACACTCGCTCTATGAGTACAATATGACAGAATACGCAGGCGTGGACCCCGCTACCGGTCAGGCTCTGTACGTAGGCTACTACGACGCCGACCTCGGTTCGTTCGGTGGCAAATCGGCCGAGTTACTTCGTGATCGTGGACAGGCCGGAAGCAACTACATCGGCAATGTGTACCTCTACAAAGAGAACCATCCCACTGCTAACATCCAAACGGAGTTGACTACTTATTATCCGCATGCCGGATACAACTTTACAGGAAAGAAAGCAGAACCGGGTCTGGATGGCGGTTTCGGATTCAACCTCGAGGTATATGGTGTAACGCTGGACGTTACCTGCTCGTATCGTATCGGCGGTTACGGTCTGGATGGAACCTATGCAATGCTGATGAACTCCGACAAAGCCGGACGATTCAATTACCACGTGGACATGCGTAACGCCTGGAACGAACTCATGACCGACGAGCAGAAAGCCAACGCAACCATTCCTCGTCTGTCCAACGGTGCGGACCTGTATGCTAATTCAGGCTCTACCCGATTCCTGATCAGCAACTCGTTCCTCTCGCTGAACAACATCCGTCTGGGCTATAGCTTCCAGAAGAAGTACATCGAGAAGATCAAACTGAACAGCCTCAGCTTGTACGTAACGGCAGACAACCTCGCCATTCTGTCAGCACGCAAGGGTTACAACCCGATGACTTCCTACTCGGGATATTCGGACACCTACCAATACACTCCGCTCTCCACGATTATGGGTGGCGTGAAGTTCCAATTCTAATGAAAGGAGGACATGACAATGAAAACGATTAACAAAATACAAATTGCACTGATTCTGGCAGCAACGCTGATCTTCGGATCCTGCTCAGAGAACTACTTGCAGACCGACCCCGCAGGTTCCACTATTACACAAACGCAATATGAGACTATCTCTAACAGACTGCGCGGTGCTATGTTGGGTGTTTATTCGCTGATGTACGGGTTTAGCGACCACGACGCTTTCGGTTTCCGCTCAATCGATATGTACGGTGACCTGTTGAGTGGCGATATGGCGCTCACCTCCAAAAACTACGGCTGGTTCTATCAGGACGAGCAACAGGAAACACATACAGAGCGCTGTGGTTATATCTGGACTCTTTACTACCGTATGATGTATAATATCAATAGCGTGATATATGAGGCTAGGAAAGAAACATTGGTTGATTCAGTGAGCGTGTATGGATTACCCAACGATGAGTTATATGTCATCAATGATAACGGTGATACTACTCACGTCTATACTGAAAGGGATGCCGAGGTGGCTAACTATTTTGCGCAAGCTTTGACTATGCGTGCATATGTGTATTCTGCCTTGACACGCTTCTTCTGCCCGACGATGAACCACATCTATGCGGATGGCGTGTACAACATCTCCAACTACCCTTCATTCCCGTTGCCCAATGACACCAATTTTGATGGAGAAGCACAGCCTTTGGCCAACTTATCCGATGTGTACGCTTTGGTAGAAAACGACCTACAAACCGCTATTGCCTACTTTGATGCATTCGGTGGCTCATACAATCGTGAGAACAAACTGGAGGCAGACATCAACATCGCTCGTGGTATTCTGGCTTACTCGTACATCAACAAAGCCCTTCTCAAAAAGGGATACGATGAGACAATGCCGCTCGTAGCTGAGCCGATGACAGAAGCACTCAAGTACGCTGAGGATGTAATCAATTCCGGCGCTTACCAGATTATCCCCAACAACCGCCTGTGTGCTACAGGCTTCAACGACGTGAACGACGCTTCCTGGATGTGGGGTGAAAACGTGTCTGTGGAGACCGCTACCGGTTTGGGTAGCTTCTTCGGACAAGTGGACATCCACTCCTACTCCTACGCTTGGGCAGGCGACACCAAGGTAATCGACAAGAACCTCTACGACCAAATCCCGAGCTGGGATGGACGTAAGTATTGGTTCAACGACGGTTCGAAGAACCCCAGCTTCACGCTCTGCCCCGACGGCAAGTTCTTCTCCGCTGCTTCTCCTACCTCCACCGCAGCAGACAAGATTGACCGTGAGTGGCTCTCTGACAACGTCTTTATGCGTATAGAGAGCATCTACCTCATCGCTGCCGAAGCTGCTTACTACCTCCAGGACCTCAACAAGGCCACCGACTACCTGGATGCTATCCTCTCGCAGCGTCTCGATCTCGACGGCCCCAACGCTGCTACGGATTACCAGAACTTCAAAAACGA
>JAEEGL010863193.1_pt1 | contig 18294 bp, 17 predicted proteins | sample 9134231 | NCBI WGS metagenome assembly JAEEGL01 (sample SAMN16246548, study PRJNA631951) | gut metagenome | biome: gut microbiome; feature: rumen; material: fiber-attached | host: Bos | place: Iran: Karaj | collected 2018-10 | reverse complement strand
GTATTTTGCGTATCCCGCCTTGATGCCCCTGAGGTTCTCGTGATAAAGCTGAGACAGGCAGGTCGCCATCTTGCCGGAGCCCGGCCCCGGCGCCGTAACCACGACGAGCGGACGGGTGGTCTCCACGTATTCGTTCTTTCCGAGTCCCTCGGGTGAAACCACGTGCTTCACGTTTACGGGATATCCCTCAATCGGGTAGTGAAGATATACTTTTTTGCCGAGTTTTTCGAGTCGTTCTTTGAACTCCGCGGCGGCGTGCTGACCTCTGTATCTCGAAATGACTATCGAGCCGACGTAAAGCCCGGCGCTCTCGAATGCGTCGATCAGCCGGAGAACGTCGGCGTCGTAAGGGATACCTATGTCGGCGCGGACCTTTTTGTTTTCTATATCCGAAGCGGAGATGACGACAACAACCTCTACCCGGTCGGCGAGGGTGAGAAGCATCCGGAGCTTGACGTCCGGAGCGAATCCGGGAAGAACGCGCGAGGCGTGAAGATCGTCAAACAGCTTCCCGCCGAATTCAAGATAGAGTTTGCCGCCGAATTCGTTTATCCGGCGTCCTATCATCTCGCTCTGTTTTGATATGTAAAGATCGTTGTCAAACCCTTTTTTAAGCATGTCCGTGTCACCCGCCGTTCAATAAAAAAACTTTTGAAATTATACCATTCCGTTCATATAAAGTCAACAGTTTTTTTCGTTTCGGACAAATAATCCCGGGCTGTTCCGATAAAAAAGCCGTTCCCCCGCCTTTGCCGGGGAACGGCGTCGGTTATGCCTTTCAGCCGAAGAGATTTTTCAGCTTTTTTCTCTGCGGAGCGTAAAAGATCGAGATGATGACGAGCGCGAGGGCGCACACCGCGCTCACGGTCCCGCACGTGGAGAAGGAAATCCGTATTCCTTCAAGAACGCCTCTCACGGTCTCGGCGGGAATCTTTGACATGCCTGCGAGCGACACGAGGAACGCCCCTCCGTTTATCAAAAGAAGCGTCGGCAGAAGGAATAGGAATCCGAAGTGCGGCCAGCCGAACACGATCGGGGCCCAAAGCTTCACGCCCGGATTCTTTCCGCTGAACAGTTTGAAGAACGCCTTTACCGCGAGGAAAAGCCAGAACGCGAACACGACGAGAACGGATACGCCGAATCCCTCGAGGACGGTCGTGAATCTGTTCACCGTTTTTTCGTCGATATTTTCTTCTATGATTTTTCTGACGGCCTCCCCGAGCTCGGCAGCGTCGGGAGATTTTTCATCCGGGGCGCTTTCCGTCGAGGAAAGAAGCGTGACCGTCATTCCCGTCTGTTGTCCGGCGTTCATGCCGGGGATTGATACGCCCCCGGGAAGCTCGGATTTTCTGCCGTTCAGAAAATCTGCGAGTATCGGAAGGAGCTGCTCCGTTATGACTTCATCCGAGGCGATATGCCCGTCTTCGTCGGCAAACTGCGACAGAATATTCTCTATATTCCCGCGGATCTCGTCCTTGCTTTCGGAATACCCGGCGGCGGCTTCGGCGTATTCGGACGATTCGCTGAGTTTTCCGACAACTTCGTCGGCGACACTCATTATTTTGTCGGCGACCGTCCTGACCGTCGCGTCGGGGGAGTTTGCCGCGTCGAAAATCTCGTCCGCCTTCCCCGAGATCCATTCCTCCGAAAGATCGGTCTTTTCGTAAACGTCCTCGACGCTGACCTGCTCGCCGCTGTCGTCTATCACGCCCTTTATCGTCTGATTTATAGTCGAATCGACGAGGATCCTGACGGCGACGGGCTTGATTATCTTTTTAAGAAGCCCGGTCAGCTCGTCCGTGAGCTGATCCGCGTTTCTCAGAATAACCTCTTTACCGATCTCGGGGCTGCCGGTAAACAGCGCCCTGAGCGCGTCGCCGGTCGTGATCCCGACGGATACCCCGAGCTCCTCTCCGCTTTTTTTCAGCGCGTCGAGCGCGGTTCCGACAAGTTCATTTCCTTCTTCGGGGACAGAATCGAGTAAAGCTTTTTCGACGCTTTCCGTCACCCTGACCCCGACGGTCACCCTCCAGAGAGGAAAAACGAAATATCCGCAGATCGCGGCGGCGCAGATGAGTATGATAAAGACGTTCATCACTCTGAGAAAAGATTTCGTACCGTTATTCATCCCTGTCCCTCCGGCCTTTGCCCTTGCCTGACTTCCTTCGTTTTATAGCGTATATGACAGCCGCAGCGATCCCGGAGGCGACGAGCGCTCCGGAAATTATTACGGTGACCGTGACCGCGCTTTTAAGCCCGTTCAGCGCGGCGCCGATATCCGGGGACCCGTCTCCGGGCGCGTCCGTAGTATTGGCTGGCCCGGTGTCCTCCTCGGTTTCGGTCTGACGGAACGAGGTCTCGCTTTCACCGTCCGTCTCTTCGCCCTCCGGCCTGAATACGGCGTAAAACACGTATCCTCCGTCCTCGAGGCTGAAGCAAACGTCGCCGTTTTCGTTCAGATGTACGGGATCGGAGGGATTTTCGGATCTGACCGGCTCTCCGTCGGGAGCGCCGGCGCGCCATTCGGACAGGACATAACCGTCTGCCGGTTTGGCTCCGAAAGATCCGAATCCGCCCTCATACGAATACCATCCCGATTTCACGTCCCGCGACGCGTTTTCCGTATCAGACGAGACGTAAACCGTGCCGGATTTGCCGAGCGCGTGCGCCTCCGCCATCGAAACGTATCTTGCCGTAAGGGTAATATCTTCCGTCACAGGCGAGGAGAAATCATATTCTTCATCATCGAGCCACCAACCGGCAAACTCGAGACTCCGCTTTACGGGGTCGGACGGCTTTTCCGCGAAATCTCCTTCGCGTACCGTCTGAACGGCGTGTTCCGGCTCTCCTCCTCCGCCGTTGAAGGTGACGTAAAGGAGCTTCACCGGCTCCGGAGTCTGATCCTCGGTATATATTCTGACGAATACGTCGAGCGCGCCCGTCGGGTCGGCGGGAGGAACGACGATATCCGGTTTCACTCCGTTTACGAAAACGTCCGGGACCGATCCCGTGTCCCATTCGAATCCGTTATTGCGGAAGTCTTCGATTTCTATCCGGATATAGTATTCCTTTTCCGGATCGGGTTTTTCTTCGGAATAATACAGTTTTTCCCAGTATTGCGGCTCGTTGTCTTCGCTTTTCACGACAAGGCAGGTGTAGTTGACGCTCCCGTCGACGTACCACCCGCGGCCCGTTGCGTCGCAGGTATCCCTGAAATACCCGGAAAGACCGAACCCGGGGGAAACAATGAACTCCGAGGCTTCCCTGCCGGTCATTCCGGAAATGAAGGCCGCGGCTTCGATGCCGTAATCAATATATATCGGTCCTTCGATCCGGGAAACCGCGCCGACCGGGACGGTGTATTCGCCGTATTTTGACGTATCGTTGACCGAGGTCGCCCTGACGGTTATTTCCGTCGCGGTCTCGGCCTCGCCGACCCAGAGAGAGCCGTATTCGTCAATCACCGTACCGGCGTCCGTCGTTTCGCTCGTAATCTTCCACCTTACGTATTTCGTGTCGGTGCCTTCCGCCTCGCTGTCAAAATTGACGCAGGTGGCGGGATAAGCGACAACGCCCTCCTTCGGGGGCAAAACCTTCACGTAGTCGATCCCGACGTGATCGTCCGTAAGCCAGACGCTTGCGGCGTCGTAAAAGACCGAGCCGTCCGTCGCCGACGCGCATCTCAGATAAAGGACGGAGGCGGTCTCGTCAGAACCTACGGAAAGCGTGCCGTCCTGAGATATTGACGTGTTTGCGCTCTCCCCGCCGCCGACGGACCATATAACCGAGTCGTTCGTTCCGACGACAGTATATCCGATCTTTTTCGACGTCCCGCGCTGAACAACGTAATTGTCAAATTCGGTTTTTACCGATATCACGATGTCGGCGGTTTCGTTCCATTCCGCTTTTACGTACGCGTCGATCGCTCCCGTTTCTTCGGTCGGATAAGTGACGTAATCCGCAGGCTTACCGTTTACCGTAACGGGGTAATGATTTGCGGTATCCCACCGGAAACCGCCGGTTTCCTCAATTTCAAACCGGAAATAGTATTCTTTTTCCGGATTGAGATTTTCGTTATCGTACGAAAGCTTTTCCCAGCCGCCCGGCTCGTCGGTTCCGTCATTAATAACAAGACATGTATAAGGGATCCCGGAATCGACGTACCAGCCGCCCGGGGCGGCGTTCTGCGAACCCAGGGCTGAAATACCGCTTCTTAAAAGCGCCTCCGATATCTGTCCGCCCGTCAGGCGGGAAGTGGCGAAGGCCTTTGAAGCATCAAAGGTGATATCAATGGGTCCCGAAACCGTCTTCTTTTCGTCATCGGCGTATGATGGGACCGTGCAGATCAGGATCACAGCCGCGACGAGCGCGCACAAAAGCCGGATTCTGAAGTTTTTCATTTGTCCTGCAGACATCATATCAGGTTTTGCTCATGTGCATGACAAGCCCGTGAGGAAGCACCTTTGCGACAAATCTGTAAAACTTGAAAAACGCTCTCGGAGTATAAACTCCCCGTCCCTTTTCGGCGGCGCGAAGACCGTTTTTTGCGACCTTGTCGGGATTGCACCTCGGCAGGGTGTCAAACGTTTTCGACGTTCCCTCCTCTATCCCGGCGACGGGAAGGAACTCGGTTTCCATCGGACCGGGACAGACGGCGCAGGCGTTTATCCCCTGCTTTTTAAGCTCAAACCGGAGAGCTCTCGTAAAACTCAGAACGTATGCCTTGGTGGAACAGTAAGTCGCCATGCGCGGATTGGGAGCGAACGCGGCGATCGAGCACACGTTGAGCACGAAAGCGCCTTTTTTCATGTATTTCAGCGCAAAGGCGGTGAGCACCGTCAAAGCCTCGCAGTTGAGGCTCACTATCCTTCCCTGAGTCATCGGATCCGACTCGGCGACGTCGCCGATTGTTCCGAAGCCCGCGTTGTTGACCAGCGCGATGAGATCCGGCGATTCCGCAGTGAGTCTGCCGGTCACCGCGCTCATGCCGGAGTCTGTCGTAAGGTCGGCCGTCACGGGAACGATGACGTTCCCGAACTGCGAGCGGAGGGCGCTGAGCCGCTCGGAGCGGCGCGCGACCGCCCAGATCTCGTCGTATTTTCCCGATCCCGCCATGTGCTTTATGAACTCAAAGCCGAGCCCCGAGGATGCCCCGGTAACTATCGCGATTTTCTTTTTTTCAGCCATGTTTTGCTCCTCTTATGTCGCTTCCCATCAGTCGGATGGTCGTATATTCGTTGAAAAGTCTCGAGTACACGCGCAGATCATATAATGATTTTATCGATTCGCTCGTGAGGTTTGTCGTGATGAAGGTCGGAAGACCGGCGTTCAGTCTCGAATTGATGACGTTATAGACGCAGGAAGCGGAAAAGGCGCTGGGGAACTCCGTTCCCAGATCGTCGATAACGAGAAGCTCGCGGCTCAGGTATTTTTCGGTTTTCGACTCGGTTTCGGTGTCGAAGCCGCGCCGGAACCGCTCGTACTCGAAATCCGAGATCATACCGCCCGCCGTTGTAAAAACAGCCTCGTGCCCCCCGTCAACGACGGCGCCGGCGACGGATACGGCAAGGTGCGTTTTCCCGACGCCAGGACCTCCCATCAGAAGGACGTTTCCCGAAGAAACGGAAAAACCTCCGGCGTATTTTTTCAGAAATGTCAGCGCGACGGTGTTGTTCCTCATAGCCTCGGGATTTTCCTTGTAATACGAAAGGTCGAACGTGTCAAAGCTGCATCCTGCTGACAGCCGTCCTATACCGCAGCTCTCGTATTCCGCGCGTCTGAGCTCGTTTTTAAAGCACTCGCAAAGTCTGATTCCGTCCCATCCGGTGTCTGAACATACGGGACAGCGATATCTGACCGAATCGTAGTCGGCGGGATATCCGTACTTTTCAAGGAGTTTGCCGCGCTCGGTTCTCAGAGCCTGTATCTCGCTTTTAAGAGTATCGACGCTCTTTCCCGCCGGGTCGGAACCGTCCTTCTTCACGCCGAAAAATCCGAGCCCGAGATCTTTCAGCCGCTCGTCTATCCCCCGCAGCCCGGGTATCAGCGAGGTGATCTCACCGCGTCTTTTTTCGGCGTTATCTTCGGATTCCGCGCGTCTGATCTCGTATTCGCGCATGATCCGCGCGTAATTCTGCCTGTTATATCCCATATATCAATCCTTTTCGCCGATCTCCCTCAGCATTTCCTCATAGCTTCTCCTGATCGCGTCGTCGAACGTTTTTTCGGGATCGAAGCTCTCGATAATCGCCGGCTTCTCTCCGCGGGATCCGCGCTTTTTCGGGCTCCCGCTCAGAGCGTCGCCGGACAGGCGATTCTCCCTCGCCGCCTCGGCCTCTTCCGGGGTCTTTATACCCTTTTCGAACCAGCCGCGGAGTATCCCGCCGACGTAGGCGGGACTGACTTTTTCGGGGTCCGCCATGTCGTAGGCCGTCTCTATCATATCGAAGCCCATTCCCCATTCACCGGTCCAGGTATCGAAAAGCTTCTGATATTTCGGGCTTATTTTTCCCTTTCCGAGCCCGAAGAGCGTGCGAAGCTTCGTTTCCGTAAGACGCTTCTTTTTTTCGTTCTCTATATACTCCGTCATGGCGGAGACGGTCCTTATCCTGACGGCGTAGGCGACCTTTGTCACGTATGCCGGAGTCACGCGCTCTTCTCTTGTCTCCCTGAGCTTTTCGGCAAGGTGCGAAAAAAGCAGAAGTATCGCCTCGGGATCCATTTCAAGTTCCCTGCGCATGGCGACGATACGTGATACGTCCGCCTTGTTGAAGGACAGCACTCCGCATATATTCTGGCATTCCTCGACAAGCCCGGAGAGCTCGGCGTCGCTTTCATAAGCGCCGGCGATCTCCTCCCCGTCGAGCACTTTCAGCTGCGTTCCCTCTCTGACAAGGCCGGCCGAAATGAGCTTTTCGAGCGCGAGCATGGCGGCGTCCCTGTCGCATCCGAGATTGGCGGAAAGCGCCGAGGGGGTGGGATCCTTACATATCGCGGGATCGGCGCACAGAAGTATAAGAAGCCTCAGAGCTTCGGGATCGTCGAGCCCGACGGCCGCAGCCGGAATTGCCACCGCTCTGTCTCCGTATACGGGTTTAAGTTCCATTTATGGGTTTTCCTTTTCGTTTATCGTCATCTGAAAAATAAGATCCGTCATCGCCCCGACGGGATCGACCCGCGCAACGGGGCAGCCCGCCCCCGAAAGGTCGGATCCGGTATAGTCAAGTATCCCGCGCACCCCCATACGGACCGCGGCGGAGGCAATTCCGGGGATTTGTCCGGGCGCTGAGCAGCCGCATATCACGAGTATCTCGGGTTTCAGGGAGCCGATGGTCTCAAGCACGTCGTCGGAATCACACCGGGCGGCGATCATTACGCCGAGCAGCTCGAACTGAGACGCGGAGTGTTCGCTTCCCTGCCCGTTTTCCGTAAGCATCACGGCGTTCCGTACCCTGCCCGTTCCGAGCGATTTGCCGACGGATCGGAAAAGCGCCGCGACGTCTATCCCGTAGCCGCTTCGCGAGCAGCCCTCAAAGCGCTCCAGGTCTTTTCTCACGGTTGACGGGGATACGCCGAGGGAGGCGGCGAGTTCGCCGCTGCTTGTCCTCCTGACGTTCTGCCAGAGAAGCGAGCGCATAAGCTTGTAATATTCGGGCAGTCTCCCCGGCCCGGCGTTTTTTTTCATTCGCTTTTTTTGAGTTCGGCCGTGAGTTTGCCGACAAACCCGTCGCAGGTCTCGCCGCCCTCGCGCCCCGTGAAGCTGACTTTGTTCTCTCCTGAAGTGAGGGAATCCAGGGCCGAGGAGAGCCTGTCGGCCTCGGTCTGCTTTCCTATGTGGGAAAGAAGCATGACCGTCGCCCTCAGCATGGACCGCGGATCGGCGTATTTCGCGCGACCCTCCTCCACCATTCGCGGAGCGGAGCCGTGTATCGCCTCGAACATCGCGTATTTCTTTCCAATATTCGCCGAACCCGCGGTACCTACGCCTCCCTGGAACTCCGCCGCCTCGTCGGTTATTATGTCGCCGTAGAGATTCGGGAGGATGAATACCCTGAAATCGCGCCTGCGCTTTTCGTCAACGAGCTTGGCCGTCATTATGTCGATGAACCAGCTGTCCGTCGTGATCTCGGGATAGTCCTTCGCAATCTCTTCGCAGATCCGGAGGAATTTTCCGTCCGTCGTCTTGATTATGTTTGCCTTTGTTACGATCGAGACGCGGTTCTTGCCGTTTTTTCTGGCGAACTCATAAGCCAGCTTCGCTATCCTGCGGGTTCCCTCGGTGGTCGTCACACAGAAGTCGAGGGCGAGATCGTCCGTTACGTTGACTCCGTTTGAGCCGACGGCGTAGCTCCCCTCGGTGTTCTCGCGGAAAAACGTCCAGTCTATCCCCTGTTCGGGAACGCTCACCGGTCTTACGTTTGCGAAAAGGTCGAGCCGCTTTCTCATAGCGACGTTTGCGGACTCGATATTTGGCCACGGGTCGCCGGCGCGTGGCGTCGTCGTCGGACCTTTCAGTATGACGTGACATCTGAGAAGTTCTTCCATCACGTCGTCGGGAATCGCCTGCATGTGTGCGACGCGGTTTTCGATCGTCAGTCCGTTTATGTCTCTTATCTCGATTTTTCCGGCCTTTATATCGTCCGAAAGGAGATATTCAAGCGCTTTTCTCGCCGCGCCGGTTATGACCGGTCCGATCCCGTCTCCGCCGCATACTCCGATAACGAGACGGTCAAGTCTTTCATAATCGATGAAATCTCCCGCCGCGTTTATCCTCTCCACCCTCTCAAGCTGAGAACGGAGAAGTTTTTCGTAAGCCGCCGAGGCGGCCCTTATTTCGTTTTCATAATTGCCTGACGTCATGATCACAGCCTCTGTTTTTCCGGCGGGCGCGCCGCCTTTTCATAATTATTATTTTTTCTCACCTGTCTCCGAGCCTCGGATCGGCGTTCAGACCGGGCCCCGCCGTGTTGCCCGCAAGGAACTCAAAATACCCCTGCGCGCCTATCATCGCCGCGTTGTCGCCGCAGAGATTTTTTTGCGGCATATAAGCGCGTATCCCGCGCTTTTCGGCAAATGTTTTCACGCCGAGTCTCAGGTGACTGTTTGCCGAAACTCCGCCCGCCAGAACGATCCCGTTTCCGATAATATCCATGTCGCAGGCGACGGAAAGTTTTTTTATAAACGACCCGACGACTGCCCGTGTGAGCGACGCCGCAACGTCGTTTACCGGGACTTCCTCGCCGTTCTGACCGAATTTGTGTATGAGGTTGATAACGTTTGTCTTTATTCCGCTGAAGGAAAAATCCAGGTTTTCCCCCGGTATCGCCGCCGAAGGAAAATCAAACGCGTGCGGATCCCCGAGCGAGGCAGCCCTGTCGAGCATCGCGCCTCCGGGATACGGCATCCCCATGACCCTCGCGGTCTTGTCAAAGCACTCTCCGGCGGCGTCGTCGCGCGTTCTGCCGACCGTCTCGAGATCCGTATATGTTTTTACTCTTATAAACGAGGTATGTCCCCCCGACACGACGAGCGCGAGAAACGGGGGCTCAGGAGGGTTTTCGGAATAATAATTCGCGGCGATATGTCCCCTGATATGATTTACGGGGATCAGCGGTTTCCCGCTTGAGGCGGCCAGGCCCTTTGCAAAGCTGACGCCTACAAGAAGCGCGCCGATCAGCCCGGGACCGGCCGTCACGGCGACGGCGTCAATATCCCCGACGGAGCAGCCCGACGCCGAGAGCGCTTCCCGGCACACACCGGAAACAGCCTCGGTATGCGCGCGGCTCGCGATTTCCGGCACTACGCCTCCGTACGCCGCGTGTATATCTATCTGCGACGCGACGATATTTGAAAGAACGGTATTTCTTCCTTCCACGTGCTCTGTGACGGACGCCGACGTCTCGTCGCACGAGCTTTCAAACGCAAGTATCTTCATTTTATGTTTTCACCGAGAGCAAGCGCCATCCGGACGGCGTTCTCCGTCGGGGCGCGATAATAATTCCTGATGATTCCGGCGTCGGCAAACCCGCGGGAAGCATAGAGAGCTCTCCCTGCCGCGTTGCCCTCCCGGACCTCGAGCGCAACGTTTATGACTCCCTTCTTTTTCAGAAGCCCGATGATACCGTCGAGCATCCGCCCAGCAATACCCCGCCGCCTGAACCGGGGAGACACGCAAACAGACCCGATATCGGCGGAATCTTCAACGTACATGGCGCAGGCGTAACCTACGGTTTTGCCGTCCTGCCGCGCAGAGGCGATAATCCTGCGGTACCCGTCGCCGCTTCCGAGAACGTCCCCGACGCCGCATTCATCGCAAAGCGCTGTGATCCCGGGATCGGAAAAACCGTCCTCGGGCTCAAAAAAATCAATAACCGAGCCGCCCGACGAGACTGTCATCGTCCTCTATCCAGTCCGATACGTTTATTACACGGTATTCATCCGGGGTGTCCCTCACTATAAGGGTGGTGATCCCCGCGTTAATCACGGTCCGCTTGCACATCGCGCAGCTCGACGTCCCGGGAACGAGCTCTCCGGTCTTTGCGTCGACGCAGGCCATATACATCGTCGCCCCGATCATCTCGTCGCGAGATGCCGCAATTATCGCGTTCGCCTCCGCGTGGATGGACCGGCAGAGCTCATACCGCTCTCCGCGCGGTATTTTCAGTTCGTCTCTCAGGCAGTAATTGAGATCGCAGCAGTTTTTTCTGCCGCGCGGAGCGCCGTTGTATCCCGTCGACACGATACTGTCATCCTTGACGATTATCGCTCCGAAATGTTTTCTCAGGCAGGTGCTCCTTTTGGACACGGCCTCCGCAATATCAAGATAATAATTTGTTTTAGATTTTCTTTCCATAGTCTTTCCCTCTTACGTATAATTATACCAGTATTTCCCTTTGTTTTCAAGGTCCGGCGGTGACGGGCGCCGAGCTTTTTTGCCCGGGTTCACAAAAATACGCTCTCTCAATTAAAAAAGGTTGACAACAGCGCCGTAAAATGGTAAAATATCAGTGTAAACGGCGGAAAACGCCGCGCTTCGCCGCAGACCGCGGGAAGCGGATCTTTGAAAGGAAATAAACCGATGAAATTCTGTTCCAATTGCGGAAACCGTCTTGAAGACGACGCGCTGTTCTGCTCGAACTGCGGCGCGAGTTTTGCTCCCAAGGCGGATGAAGAAGTAAAAGAGGCAGCGTCGGAAGTCGCCGCCGAAGTAAGCGAGACCGTCTCCGAAAAGGCGGAAGAGATCAGACAGGCGGAGGCGCGCGTCGAGGAAAAGGTCGAGACAGTCGTATCTCCCGCTCCTCAGAGTCAGCCGATAATTCCTCCTCCGGTTATCGCAAACGAAGCTCCGGAAGCGGTCGTTGAGGATGAAAAAGCCAAGGCAAAGGCAAACAAGCCCCTCTCCCTCGGCGTATTTATTCTCTTCGATATCCTTCTCTGCATCCCGGTCATCAACTTCATAATGACGCTTGTTCTTTCGTTTGCGCCGAAAAACAAAAACGTCCGTCATTTCTGGCAGGCAAAGCTTGTATGGCTCATCATCGGCGTCGTCCTGCTTCTCGTTGCCGGGATATTCGCTCTCATATTCCAGGATCAGATCTCGACGGCTATAAAGAGCGTTTACGACGCGATCGCCGGAACAGGTCTCATCCCGTAAATAACCCGAACTCAAAAAGGCAGCCCGGTCGGGCTGCCTTTTTTTTACTGATCAGTGAGTATAAGCCTGAGGTCGCGCTCCGCGCGCACGGTCGCGACGCATCCCTTCGGCAGAAGAAACGAGTCCCCTTTTTTGATGATCCTCCGGGAGATCCTGCCCTCCCCGCCGACGCAGATAACGGAAAGAAACTTCCCGTCCGGGCGGAGGCGCGCCGTCCCGCCTTCAGGGACGGTCCTCTCCCTTACCCGGAAATACTCGCAGTCGGCGATGAGCTTTTCCTCCCCGGGGATCCGCCCGCGGCTGACCGAATATCTCGCAGCGTCGGTCTCCGACGGGGATATATCGGTGACGGTGTCCGCCGCGGCGTCGAGATGAAGCTCGCGCGGGCGGCCGTCCTTTCCTACTCTTCCGTAATCATAAACGCGGTAGGTCACGTTTGAATTCTGCTGTATCTCGGCAAGAGTGATTCCGCCTCCGATCGCGTGAACGAGTCCGCGGGGAATAAAGAACACGTCGCCCTTTTTTACCGGAACGTACCTCAAATATCTGCCGACCGTTCCGTCCTTTGCGCTTTTCACGAACTCTTCCCTGTCATATCCGGAGGACAGCCCGGAGACGAGCCGGGCGCCGGGTTCGCAGTCCAGGACGTACCACATTTCGGTCTTTGACGGATGGACCTGAACCGACAGGTCCGAGGCGGCGTCGATCAGCTTGAAAGCCACGCTCATCCCGGCGTAATACCCGCCGAACGCCTCGCTGAGGAGAGTCCCGTCAAGATTTCCGCCCTCGATCACGGATTCCCCCTCCGGGCTCATGCATAGCATCCACGCCTCGGCGATCTTATCTCCCGGCGAACCGAGATTGTATTCTTCCGAAAGTCTGTTCCCGCCCCAGATTATCTCCTTGAGCACCGGACGGAGTTTGATCAGTCTCATTTTTTCATCCATTTTTCGCGACCTCGGCAACCGTGATACCGTCAAGATATTCGGTGATGACTTTCCGGAGCCCCTTCCATACCGGGAGTGTCCGGCAGAAGTCCGTTCTCGGGCAGGGCGGAGCGCCGGATTCAAGACACGCGACGGGAGCGAGGTCCCCCTCCGTCAGTCTCATGACCTGACCGACCGTGATATTTTTCGGATCTGCCCTTAGGCGATATCCGCCGCCCTTCCCCTGAGCGCCCTCGATGAATCCCGCGCGCACCAGCGCCGGAAGTATCCTTTCGAGGTATTTGAGCGAAATGTTCTGTCTCGCCGCAACTTCTTTCATCGCAATATACGACTTGTCTCCGCCGTTTTCCGTAAGATCCACAAGCACTCTCAGGGCGTATCTGCCCCGCGTCGAAATCATCATATCATTCCTCCGTCACGATAAAATAATTATACCACCGATCGGGTAGGAAATCAAGGCAACTCCCCGGGAAAGGGGATCTTCTGCGTATTTTCACTCGGCGCCGTTCCTCGTTTTCGCAGCTTTTCTCTCCGCCGCCCTGCGGCATATCTTCTCGCCGATTATCACCGTCAGCACGCCGAAGGCCGCGCCGATGAAGATCCCCGCGAGGACGTCCGTCGGGAAATGGACGAACAGGTAAAGCCGTGAAAAGGCGATGAGCGCGGCGAGGATAAGCGCCGGGATCCCGATCCGTTTGTCGGCGCGGAAGATCACGGCAGAGGCCGCAAAGGACGAAACCGAGTGTCCCGACGGAAAGGAAAAGCCCGATGGCGCGTGTATCAGAAGCGCGACGGTGTCATCGACGCTGAACGGGCGCGGCCTGGCAACGATCCCTTTCAAAACGATCTCGCCGGTGAGATAGCCGAGCGCCATGGCGCAGACCATCATAACGCCGTATCTGCGGTATTTTTTTGTTATGAGCAGGATTATCGCCGCAACGAACCAAATTGTGCCCGCCTCTCCGAGGTAGGTGATATACGGCATCACGGCGTCGAGAAAAGCGCACCGCAGATGATCCTGTATGAAATACAGAATATCGAAATCAAAGCCCATGTCAAACGTTGAATCTGAAAACGACGACGTCGCCGTCTTTCATGACGTAATCCTTGCCTTCCGACCTGACGAGGCCTTTTTCCTTGGCCGCTTTTTCGCTTCCGCAGGAAACGAGATCATCGAATGAAACGACCTCGGCGCGTATGAAGCCGCGCTCGAAATCGGAGTGGATCTTACCGGCGGCCTGAGGCGCTTTTGTGCCGTTCTTTATGGTCCAGGCGCGCACCTCCTTCGGCCCCGCCGTGAGAAAACTGATAAGGCCGAGGAGCCCGTATCCCGCCTTGACAAGGCGGTCAAGCCCGCTCTCGCTCAGGCCGAGATCCTCAAGGAAGAGCTTTTTGTCCTCCGGCTCGAGCTCCGCGATCTCAGCCTCCACCCCCGCGCACACGGGAATGACGGCCGACCCTTCTTTCTCCGCGAACTCTTTGAGTGAAATATAGTACTCCGAAGTCTCGTATCCGTCGGGAAGATCGTCCTCTCCGACGTTTGCAACGTAGATCACGGGCTTCCCCGAAAGAAGCGGAAGATCGCCGATCAGCGCCGCCTCGTCCTCCGTGAGCCCGAGCGTGCGCGCCGGCTTTCCTTCGTCGAGCCATCCCCTTATCCTGTTGAGCAGATCGAGCTGCGCCGAGAGGGTCCTGTCGCCTTTCATGAGTTTTGCGGTCCGCTCGATACGCCTGTCAATCAGCTCTATATCCGAGAGGATAAGCTCCATATTGATAATATCAACGTCGCGGAGCGGATCGACCGACTCGTTCACGTTTATTATATCGGGATTTTCAAAGCACCTCACGACGTGCACGACGGCGTCGACCTCTCTTATGTGCGAAAGGAATTTGTTCCCGAGTCCCTCGCCGTGCGACGCTCCCTTGACCAGCCCGGCGATATCGACGAACTCGATCACAGCGGGGGTGTATTTCTCCGGCGAATACATGTCGGAAAGCACGTCGAGGCGTCTGTCGGGAACGTTTACGACTCCGACGTTCGGCTCAATCGTGCAGAAGGGATAATTCGCGACCTCGGCGCCCGCCGAGGTTATCGCGTTAAACAGCGTGCTTTTGCCGACGTTCGGCAGACCGACGATTCCAAGTTTCATTTCGTATTTACCTCAGTATCCCGCTTCGGATCGAAGCTTTCATCCCCGTACGCGTCGATTATTACGGTATAGAGAGTGGAAAACGCCTCGTCTTCAAGCGCTTTGTGATCATATTTTTCTTCTTCGGCAAGAACTTTTGCGATCTCCGGTCTCGTCTTCGGATGCCGCGGAGTGAAAACTGTGCAGCAGTCCTCATACGGAAGTATCGAGGTCCCGAATGTACCTATCTTTCTTGCGATCGCGATTATCTCCTCCTTGTCCATCCCGATACAGGGGCGAAAGACAGGGCACGAAACCGCGCTGTCGGTCGCCGCGAGCGCCGCCATGGTCTGGGACGCCACCTGACCGACGCTCTCGCCTGTTATGAGCGCACGGCAGTATTCCGCCTCCATTGTCCGCTCTGCCAATCTCATCATCGAGCGGCGGAGCAGAATGGTGAAATAATCTTCGTCGCACGAGCGCATGAGCGTCTCCTGCAGTTTAGTGAGCGAGATCACGTGAAGCTTCATTTTCCCCGAATATCTCGCGACAAGCCGGCCGAGCTCGACGACCTTGTCGCGCGCCTCCTCCGACGTGTACGGGAAGCTCTCAAAATGAACGGCCTCTACGGTCACCCCGCGCTTTGCCATCATGAATCCGGCGACGGGGCTGTCTATCCCGCCCGAGAGAAGAAGCATCGCCCGACCGTTCGAAGCCGTCGGCATTCCTCCGGCTCCGGGGACGGACCCCGCGTGAATATACGCGTGCTCCTCCCTGATCTCGGTCATGACGACGATTTCGGGACGTTTTATGTCCACTTTCAGCCGCGGGAGCTTTTCGAGTATAACGCCGCCGACGAGCGCGGATATTTCCGGGGAGGTCAGCGGAAACCGCTTGTCGGACCGGCGTGCGTCGCATTTGAACGTGCCGTACCCGGCTAGCTTGTCCGGAAGATATTCCGACGCCGTGCGGAGGATGTCGTCCATATTCTTTTCGGCGACGGCGGCGCGGGCGATCGTCGTGAATCCGAAAACCGTCCTGCATATTTCAAGGGCCGGGTCTATCCGGTCATCCTCCGTCGCCGGCTCGACGTACGCCGTGCTTTGAGCTGACGAGACTTTGTAGTTTCCGACCGTCGCGAGACGTTTTTCAAGTTCTTTCAGCATAAGACGCTCAAAGTCCCGCTTGTTGAGTCCTTTTAGAACGATTTCACCGTATTTGAGCAGAAGTATTTCTTTCATTTCTTTTTTCGTTTTTCTCTGTGTTTTCGTAGTGATGGCAGATGGGGCGAAGCGGGCACGAGCCGCATTCCGGGGCTCTCGCGTGACAGACGTCCCTTCCGAACTGAACCAGTCTGTGACAAAGGTCCGACTGTTCCGGCGGATCTATAACGCCCGACATGACGCGCTCGGTCAGCGACGGGTCCCTTTTTTCCTCGGGATAAAACCCGAGCCGCCCGCATATTCTTATGCAGTGAGTGTCGGCGACTATCCCGGGCACCCCGAACACGTCGCCAAGAATGAGATTTGCTATCTTGCGGCCGACCCCGGGAAGGGAGAGCAGGCCGTCCATGTCGCACGGGACCTCTCCGCCGAATTTTTCACATATCATGCGCGACGCGCCGATCACGTCCGCCGCCTTCATCCTGTAAAGCCCGCAGCTGAATATAAGCTTTTCGACGTCGCCGCGGTCTGCCGACGCCATGTCGGCGGCCGTCGGATATTTTTCGAACAGCCCGACCGAAACCTCGTTGACCCTCGCGTCGGTACACTGGGCGGAAAGGCGAGCCATGACGAGAAGCCGCCAGGGATCGCCGCCGTGTTCAAGCGCACAGTACGGCTCCGGATATATCTCTTTGAGGAGTTTTACAAGCTCTCCGCCCTTTTTTTGCTCTTCGGTCATGCCTTTTATCACCGCCGGGTATTCACAAATCCGTGAAAATGGTTTATAATATTATACAACAATTCCGCCGGCTTTTCAACGGCGGCAAGGAGCGATCGATCATGAAAATAACGGGAAAGCCGGAGCTGCTCGCCCCCGCGGGGTCGGAAAGCGCCCTCGTCTCCGCCGTAAAAAACGGCGCCGACGCCGTATATTTCGGCGGAACGCTTTTCAACGCGAGGATGAACGCCGCGAACTTTGACCGCGACGGAATCAGACGAGCCGTTTATTTCTGCCGTGAAAAAGGGGTAAAGACCTACGTCACGCTCAATACCGAAATATTCGACAGAGAACTCCGGTCGGCGCTTGACTACGCTTTTTTTCTGTATGAATCGGGTGTCGACGCTCTGATCACGGCGGATCTCGGGCTCTCCGCCCTGATAAAGAAACATCTCCCCGAAATGCGGATTCACGCAAGCACTCAGGCGGGGGTCCATAACGCTGCCGGCGCCGACGAAATGGCAAAGCTCGGTTTTGAACGCGTTGTCCTCGCGCGAGAACTTACGAAAGAAAACATCCTTTCGGTCACGGAACGATGCGTGCCGGAGACCGAAATATTCATTCACGGCGCGATCTGCGTATCCTGCTCGGGGCAGTGCCTTATGAGCGCGATGCTCGGCGGCCGTTCCGGCAACCGGGGAGAATGCGCACAGCCCTGCCGTATGCAGTATAACGGCGGCTATCCCCTGAGCCTCCGCGACATGTCCCTGTCCGACCACGTTCCCGAGATCCTCGGTCTCGGCGTCGCCTCCCTTAAAATCGAGGGCAGGATGAAAAGCGACGTTTACGTCGGCGGGGTCACCGGAATATACCGTCGGCTCATAGATGAGGAACGGGCTGCAAGCCCGCGGGAGAACGAGCGGCTCGCCGAGCTGTTTTCGCGCGGCGGCTTCACAGACGGATATTTTACCGGAAAGATCGGCGTCGCCATGCTCGGTACCCGCTCAGAAGCGGACAAAAAAATGAGCCGCGGCGCGGGAGCCGCGGGCGGAAATCTTCCGGATATACCTTCGGAAAACCTGAAGGCGCTGAGACCGTCGCCTCCCGCGGTAGTTCTGCAGCGTCCCGAAAGAATGAAACTCTCTGCTCCGTTTTTTACCGCGAGATTTGAAAAGCCGTCGCAGATACCCGAAAAACACTTTTTCAGACACATATTTCTGCTTCCCGACGCGTTTTCGGGAAAGGCGGACGGTATAGTCATCCCTCCCGTGATACACGAAAGCGAGACGGAAGCGATTTTCGAGGCCATCCTGAGGGCCGTTCGATGCGGCGCCGAACACGCGCTCGTCGGAAACATCTCGCATTTTTCCGTAGCGGAAAAATTCGGTCTCGTTCCTCACGCCGATTTTCGTATGAACGTCTTCAACAGCGAGACCGCCCGCCTGATGTCGGAGCGAGGCGCCGGGAGCGTGATCTGCTCAGCGGAGCTTTCCCTTCCCCAGATACGCGACCTGAACTGCGGCAATTCTCACAAAGGGGCGGTGGTTTACGGCAGACTTCCGCTCATGCTTCTTGAAAAAAGAGTTCAGACGGCGGGAAAGGGCGGCGCAAGATCCCTCAGGGACACCCGCGGAGCCGTATTCCCCGTAATCGAATCGGGAAAGCGGGACGTTCTGCTTAATTC
>JAEEGL017179114.1_pt1 | contig 18295 bp, 14 predicted proteins | sample 9134231 | NCBI WGS metagenome assembly JAEEGL01 (sample SAMN16246548, study PRJNA631951) | gut metagenome | biome: gut microbiome; feature: rumen; material: fiber-attached | host: Bos | place: Iran: Karaj | collected 2018-10 | reverse complement strand
CTCTTAGGACCTTTAGCTCCAAAGAAAAGGGTTACACCATCGCTGCAAAGGAATGGATAATCGGGATTTTGATAGTCGGTTGTTATCTCGCTAATCTTTACAGGAATGCTCCATTTATTACCGAGTTTGTCAATAGTATAAATGCTGCTTTGTGTGGAGTCACCTTCGGCATAATACGAGCGATTATTAAACTCGTTAACATAAACGGTGGTGTTTACTTCCTTGTTTGCGTTAAAGAAAGAGTTGAAGTATGTAAGTTTACCAGACTCTTTGTTTAGTGGCAGGCTATTAAGGAAATCTTTCTTGTCAACAACAACACTGTCTATGAACATGAGTTTTGCTGTTGAAGGGACCATAGACTCAAACATCTTCACATTCACATCTGATGTTGCTGTCTTTGTTTCGTTTTGACTACCACGCTGTGTTTTAACAACTGTTTTTGCAGCTGTTTTGGTAGTTGTTTTTTTTGTTGTCTTTCGCTGTGCGTTAGCCTCTGTAATGGGGCTTAATGTCAACAGCAATGCCAATATTATATTGATTTTCTTCATAAATAAATATCAACTCCTTTGTTTTGTTTGTCGGAATAATAGGATAATCGGAGTACTCAGAATAATCTGAGTAATCTGAATGACCTTTTATTAGATCTTCAAATTATTGTTGAGAGCATGCATTCAACGATTTTGCCATGTTTGCTGCTGCTCTTCGTCCGTCGCCCATGGCGAGAATAACAGTTGCTCCTCCACGTACAATATCGCCACCGGCATATAGTTCAGGACGTGACGATTGCATTTGTTCATTTACAACAATGGTGTTTTTACGTCCTAGTTCAAGTCCTTTTACCGATGTTGGTACAAGTGGGTTAGGACTAACTCCTACGGCTACGATAACCTGATCACATTCAAGAGTGGTTGTTTTACCTGTTAATTGTGGCGAACGTCGTCCAGAGGCATCAGCTTCGCCTAGAGTCATGATGTCAAGTACGGCACCACACACACGACCGTTTTCGTCGGCGAGATATTCTTTCGGGTTGTGTAGTGTGAGGAAGTGTATTCCTTCTTCTTTGGCGTGTTTCACCTCTTCAAGACGTGCAGGCATCTCGGCTTCTGAACGACGATATACGAGGGTAACATCAGCCCCGAGACGCTTAGCTGTTCTACATGAATCCATAGCTGTGTTGCCACCGCCAACAACAATAACCTTCTTGCCTATATTTATAGGTGTATCGCTTTGTGGGTTGGCTGCATCCATGAGGTTTACACGTGTGAGGTATTCGTTTGACGACAATACATTTATATTGTTTTCGCCAGGAATATTCATAAAATTAGGGAGTCCAGCTCCTGAACCAATAAATATACCTTTGAACCCTTGTGCTTCAAGTTCGTCGATGGTTATTGTTTTTCCCACAATAACATCAGTTTGGAAATGAACTCCAGCTTTACGAAGATTGTCAATTTCTACATCTACAATTTTGTTGGGTAGTCGGAACTCGGGTATGCCGTATTTCAGTACGCCTCCTATTTCGTGAAGAGCCTCAAAGACATATACCTCAAAGCCTCGTTTCACCATGTCGCCAGCAAAACTTAATCCTGAAGGTCCTGAACCTACAACAGCTACTTTTATTCCGTTTGAAGGTGCTATTTCTGGAAGGTTCATCTCTCCGCTCTCACGTTCATAATCGGCAACAAAACGTTCAAGATAGCCAATTGCTACAGCAGAACCGCTCATCTTAAGGTGAACGCAACGACTTTCGCATTGTTTTTCCTGCGGACATACTCGTCCGCATACTGCGGGTAGGGCAGAGGTTTGCTTTAATACCTTGGCTGCATCAAGGAAATGCTCTCGTTCAATGTTCTTAACGAACGACGGGATATTGATGTTTACAGGACAGCCTTCAACACATTGTGGATTAGGGCAGTCAAGGCAACGATGGGCTTCCTGAACAGCCATCTCTTTAGTGAGGCCAATGTTTACCTCTTCGAGGCGAGTTGTTGCACGATAGACTGGGTCGAGTTCGGGCATCTGCACGCGAGGTATGGCTGTACGCTCCTTAGGTTTCATAGAAGAACGAAGCAATTTTCGCCACTCAGCATCACGATTTGTAAGATCATCGTTATCGGTTGCCCCTTGTGAAGTGGAAGATTTTTTATTTACTGATAAATCTTTTGAAGTATCAATAACAGGAGCATGATGTTCGGCAAAATGCTCCATCTCATCTCTTTCGCAATCCTTGAAAGTGCCCATTCGCTTTAACATCTCGTCCCAATCGACAAGATTGCCATCGAATTCAGGTCCATCAATGCACACGAACTTTGTTTTTCCACCAATAGTCAGTCGGCAAGCTCCACACATTCCCGTTCCGTCAACCATGATGGTGTTTAAAGATACAGTATTAGGAATATTGTATTTTTGTGCCATGAGTGATGTGAACTTCATCATAACAGGAGGACCAATAGCGATAACGCGATCAACATGCTCTCGCTGTATTACTTTCTCAACACCCACAGTAACAACACCTTTCTCACCAAGAGAGCCGTCATCGGTCATGATGACAACCTCATCTGAATATTTTTCTACCTCATCAATCATGATGACAAGGTTGGCAGTTCGGCCTGCAAGAACAGATATTACCTTGTTTCCTGCTTGTTTCAGGGCTGTAAGGATAGGAAGAATAGCAGCAATACCAATACCACCACCAGCACAAATAACAGTTCCAAAATTCTCTATTGGAGAAGGATTACCCAGAGGACCAACAATATCCTGAATGTAGTCACCAGGAGAGAGCTGGCATATTTTTTTCGAAGACAGACCTACTTCTTGTATGACAAGGGTAAGTGTTCCTGCCTTATCATCGGCTTTTGCAATAGTGTAGGGCACGCGCTCGCTGTTGTTGTCAACACGAACAATAATGAATTGTCCTGGGCGACAGCTGTGAGCAATAAGTGGCGCTTCAACAACTATGCAAAAAACTTTTTCAGAGTATTGTTCTTTTGAAACGATTTTATTCATGGCGGGGTAATATTAAAGTTAGGAGTTAGAAGTTAGGAGTTAGAAGTTGATTGGCTATGCCAATTTTAAGTTATTCAATAGAAAAAACATTTGGCTTCTACCTTCCTTTATCTTCTTTAGTAATAGGTAGTCATCATAATAAGATGACTACCTATTTATGCTGTCTGACTATTAGTCAATATATTCGAAGCCTGTGTAAGGAACCAAAGCAGCAGGAATCTTAATGCCCTTTTCTGTCTGGTTGTTTTCGAGGATTGACGCAACGATACGTGGCAAGGCGAGAGCTGAACCGTTAAGAGTGTGGCAAAGCTCTGGCTTCTTGCTTCCCTCAGGACGGAAACGGCACTTCAAGCGGTTAGCCTGATACGTGTCGAAGTTAGATACTGAAGAAACTTCCAACCAACGTTTCTGTGCCTCAGAATAAACCTCGAAGTCGTAGCAGATAGAAGAAGTGAAGCTCTGGTCGCCACCACAAAGAAGAAGAATGCGGTAAGGCAATTCGAGTTTCTTAAGCAAGCCTTCTACGTGCTCAAGCATCTCTTTGTGGCTCTGCTCAGAATGCTCTGGCTTATCAATACGAACAATCTCTATCTTTGAGAACTCGTGCAGACGGTTCAAACCACGAACATCCTTACCATAAGAACCAGCCTCACGACGGAAACACTCAGTATAGGCACAGTTCTTGATAGGAAGATCCTTTTCGTCGAGAATTACATCACGATAGATATTTGTTACAGGAACCTCGGCAGTAGGGATGAGATATAGGTCGTCAACCTCACAGTGATACATCTGACCTTCTTTGTCAGGAAGCTGACCTGTACCATAACCTGAAGCCTGGTTAACTACTGTAGGAGGCATAATCTCTGTATATCCGCTTTTACGTGCCTCGTCAAGGAAGAAATTGATAAGAGCACGCTGCAAACGAGCACCCTTGCCAATATATACAGGGAAACCAGCACCTGTAATCTTAACACCAAGATCGAAATCTATGAGGTTGTACTTCTTTGCAAGTTCCCAATGTGGCAACTTTGCTGTTTCAACAACAGGGTTAGTGTCCCAGTTGCCAACAGTGTCGGTACCATCACATTCCTTAAGATTGCTCTTTACAACGATATTGTCTTCAGCAGCTTTACCCTCAGGAACTTTGTCATATGGGATATTTGGAATCTGACAAAGCAGCTTAGTCATTTCTTCTTGAGCTGCAGCCATCTGCTCGTCAAGAGACTTAGAGCTCTCTTTGAGTTGAGCTACCTGCTGCTTAATCTGTTCTGCTTCATCCTTTTTACCTTCTTTCATCAAGCGACCAATCTGCGAGGCAAGCTTTTTCTGCTCGCTAAGGCATTTGTCGAGCTCTTGCTGAGCCTCACGACGTTTTTTGTCAACATCTAAAACCTGGTCGATAGCCTCTTTAGCATTAGGAAAATGCTTTTTCTCAAGGCCTTTAATTACACGTTCAGTTTCCTCACTGATGAGTTTAAGTGTAAGCATATTGCTGTTTGTTTTTAATTTTACGTATTTAGACGCAAAAATACAAAAATATTTTTGAATGACAAAAAAAAGCCTGCTCAGATTGAGCAGGCTTATATTGTTTGTTTGGAATAAGATGTTTCTTAAATATTAAGCTTCAGCCTTTGTTTTAGCTGCGTAAGCCTCTGGAGAAAGTACAGAAACGGTACTCTTGTTGAACTTACCCTTGTGGAAGTATACAATACCATCTGCAAGAGCGTAAAGAGTATCATCCTTACCCTGAGCTACATTCTCACCAGCGAAGTGCTTGTTACCACGCTGACGTACGATGATGTTACCAGCAACAATCTTCTGGCCACCCCAGATCTTAACGCCTAATCGCTGAGCAGCTGATTCACGACCGTTCTTAGAACTACCTACACCTTTTTTATGTGCCATAATGAATTCCTCCTGATTTTTAAGCGTTAACTGATTTGATTACGATTTCTGTGAACTGCTCACGATGACCGTTCTTCTTACGATAGTCCTTACGGCGCTTCATCTTGAAGACGATTACCTTGTCACCCTTAACGAGTGGGTTCACTACTTCTGCTACTACTTTTGCACCTTCTACTGTTGGTGCGCCGACTGTGATAGCGCCGTTGTTGTCAACGAGCAATACCTTGTCGAATTCAACAGCTTTACCAGCCTCTACATCCTTAATGTGATGTACGAAGAGCTTCTTGCCTTCTTCAGCCTTGAACTGCTGACCGTTAATTTCTACAATTGCGTACATTTTTATTATTTAAACGGGTTTTTCCGCAAGGCGACTGGCTTTCTGTCAGTACTTATTCGAGCCTCCACGGACTAAATCGGGCGCAAAGTTACTAAATATTTATGATGTATAAAAGGGATTTGAAGGAAAAATATAGAAAGATTAACAAGAATTATGAATTAAAGGCGTTAACCAAATAACTCATTATTCAATATTAATTACACATTCTCTATAATGTTCCCTTGGTAGAAGGCAACTCAAAGTGATAGATGTCTCTGCGCACCGCCATTTTGAGGGAACGGGCGAGGGCTTTGAATATTCCTTCTATCTTATGGTGTTCGTTGGTTCCTTCGGCTTTGATGTTGAGGTTCATCTTTGAGGAATCGCTAAGACTCTTGAAGAAATGCAAGAACATTTCTGTTGGCATTTCACCTATTTTCTCACGATGGAATTCTGCATCCCATACGAGCCAAGGACGACCTCCAAAGTCGAGAGCTACTTGGCAAAGGCAATCGTCCATAGGAAGACAATAGCCGTAACGCTCTATTCCTCGCTTATTGCCTAATGCTTCAAGGATACATTCGCCAAGAGCAATACCGGTATCTTCGATAGTGTGATGCTCATCTACTTCAAGGTCGCCCTTAGTGTGAATGGTTAAGTCCATCATACCGTGTTTACCTATTTGTTCAAGCATGTGATCGAAGAATCCAAGCCCTGTAGAGATGTCGCATTTGCCTGTACCGTCAAGGTTTAGCTTTATATACACATCAGTCTCTTTTGTTACACGATGAACTTCAGATATGCGTTCGCCAGCAAAGAGCAATTCGGCTATCTTATCCCAGGTCATTCCGTTTTTGCCTAAGATAAGTGACTTGCAGCCAAGATTCTCAGCAAGCTGGGCGTCAGTTTCACGATCGCCAATAACATAACTTCCTGCAATATCGTAATCAGGGTTATTGATATATTGTGTGAGCATGCCTGTTCCTGGCTTGCGCATAGGTGAGTTGTCTTCCGGGAAATGACGGTCAATCAGCTGATCGTCAAACTCAATGCCTTCGCCTTTGAGCGTTTGCAGAATAAAGTTGTGAACAGGCCAGAATGTATCTTCAGGAAAAGAGTCTGTTCCTAATCCATCCTGATTGCTGACCATAACAAACTTGAAGTCGAGATTCTTGCGGATAAACGCTAAGTTGCGGAATACGCCTTCGGTAAACTTTAGCTTAGCGAAGGAATCAATCTGCTCGTCTTCAGGTTCTTCTATAAGAGTACCGTCACGATCAATAAAAAGCAGTTTTTGTGGTTTCATTTCTATGTGTCTCTATTTAGTTGTTTTCTTTTATTTCAATAACACTTTCCAGCATCGCCTTTTTGCGCTGTTCTTTCTCACGATCGGTAGCCTCGATAGAACCATACATGTAATATTGCACAAGAGCATTCCACACGAAGAGGTAGTTAAGGAGAACGAAGGTTATGAAGGCTGTGGCAATAAGCAGAATAAGGAAATAGCTTGGTGTGCCATCTGCATCGCCGTCAAGCATTCCCAACTGGTTGAATGATTGTCCGAAAATAATCACACATAATGGTAGCATGACAATACAGCCAATAATTGTGATTATGATTCCTGCCAGGAGTGCAGTTATGAAGATGTATCCAAAATGACGCCAGCCCTGTGCATAGTCTTTCATGAAGATGTCGTGGAATGTACGTGTCTTGTCAGCGACAAATTTTGTCTGTGCAAATCCCAACGGGAATAAGCATATTAAGAATAGAAGCGTTACAATTGAATAAGTGATTGCGTTTGCGCCAGAAAAGGCTTCAAACAAGTAGAGTAGTGTTAACAGTACAGAGAAAATCTGTAATGCAAGACCACGTTTGAAGTTTGTTTTTCTTCCCTGATCGTTGAGCAACGAATATAATTCGCCAAGCAGCCATGATGCTGCAAGCAAACCAACAATTGTTGTTACGATTAGTATTATTGCTGCTGCAGTAATGTGACTGTTGCCTAAATCATGTATATTCTTATCAGGAAGTCTGAAGAGTATAGAGATTGCAGTCATTAAAGATGACAAGAAAATTGGCTTCCATGTGTGACGGAAGATTGTTGTGAAATTGTTGCTCATCATCCCGAAGGCATCTCGAAGGCATCCCGAATAGCTACGAGTCTTAAACAAATCTGTATTTTCCATTTTATATTGTATGTATTTATTACTTTGTACGACGGAATTCGGCACATGTTATAGCTGTTGCAATAGCTACATTCAGGCTCTCGGCTGTTTCGCGTCCTTCTGGGTAGTTAGGAATAAGTATGCGATGATTCACAAGTGCTCTTATCTCAGGCGAGATGCCGTTTCCTTCGTTTCCCATAACAATAATGCCGTTTTGCGACAAGGTTTCTTTATAGATATTGTTGCCGTCGAGCAGAGTGCCATATACGGCAACATCGCTGTTTTGCGATTTTATAAAGGTTTGAAGGTCGGTATAATGTAATGTTACACGAGCAATACTTCCCATTGTGGCTTGTATCACCTTAGGGTTATATACATCGGCAGTATTAGGCGAGCAAACAATATGTGAAATACCAAACCAGTCGGCTATGCGTATAATAGTTCCAAGGTTGCCAGGGTCTTGAACCCCATCGAGAGCAAGAACAAGTTCTTTTCTCGCATCAGGAAGAACGTCCTCGTTGTCAAGGGTAGGGAAGAGAGCTACCACATCCTGAGGATGTTGTAGAAAACTCACCTTACGCAATTCCTCATCAGTGACACTACACACCTCAACAGAACTGTCGATGTGTTGTGATGAAAGCCAAGAGTCAAGAGCTACGATAAGGCGTGGTTTTTCCTTGTTCATAAGGTCGCCAACAACCTTTGGACCTTCAGCAACAAATAGATGTTGCTGCTGGCGTTGCTTTTTGTGCTCCAACTGGTGGATGAATTTTATTTTCGCCTTACTTATCATTCCTTTTAGTTTATATATGCAAAAGTAATAATTAATATTGAAAATAAAAGTAAGATATCAGATTTTTAAACTATCTTTGCATCAGCAATTAATTTGCATAAGTGTTAAAAATGAAATTTAATAAGAATAATATACTTTATCTGTTGTTTGCTTTATGCGTGCTGGCATCATGTAGCGCGTCAAAGTTTGTTGAGGATGGACATTACATTCTCAAAAGTGTAGAAGTAAAAACAGATTCGAAAGAACTTGACGCCAACACCCTTAAAGACTATATTCGTCAGAAGGGAAATTCCAAGTGGTTCTCGCTGTTCAAGATACCTCTTGGCACCTATGCATTGGCAGGAACAGATACCACAAAATGGATTAACAGAACTCTGAAAAACATTGGAGAAGAACCAGTTATCTATGATACTCTGCAAGCAAAGCTTTCGTGTGAAGACTTGAAGAACGCTATGCAGAACATGGGCTATATGCACTCTTCTGTTAAGCTTGAAACAAAGACAAGCGGAAAGAGTATAAAAGCGATTTATCATCTTTATCCTGGTATTCCTTATTATATAGATAATATCAGATATAATATTGAAGATTCGCTCGTTGCCAAACTTCTGAATATAGGTGGTAAAGGTGAAGCATTTGTTCCTCAACTGAAGAAAGGCAGCAGATTTACTGTTGATGCTCTGGATGGTGAACGCAAAAGAATTACCAATTATCTGCTTGAACGGGGTTACTATCGCTTTCATAAGGATTATATTCAGTATAGTGCTGATTCTTCTGCTTATGACAACAAAATAAATATTGTTTTAAACCTTTATCCTTATCGCACAAGCAACAATTCACCAGCCGAGGAGCACCCACGTTATACTATTCGAAAGATAAACTATCTTAGTGGCGATACAGAGAAAATACCTTTCAGGAAGAAAGTTCTTGAGAATGCAACAATCTTTGAAGAAGGTGAATATTTCAATAATAAAGCACTTCAGCAAACATATAATAAGTTTGCTCGTCTTGGTGCTATCAGATATACTAATATTACATTCAACGAGGTTCCAGACAGTAATCTTCTTGATTGTAATATTCAGGTTAGCACCAACAAGCCAAACATGATTTCTTTTCAGCCAGAAGGTACGAATACAGCTGGAGATTTGGGGGCAGCCGCAACTCTGACATACGAAAACCGCAACCTTTTTCATGGCTCAGAATTGCTAAGTATCCAGCTTCGTGGCGCTTTTGAAGCAATAAAAGGACTTGAAGGTTATCAGAATCAAGACTATATAGAATATAATGTAGAGGGAAAGCTGCAGTTTCCACGTTTTCTTGCACCTCTGTTATCAAGAGCCTTTGTGCGCAGAAGTAATGCCACATCAGAGCTTTCTGCTGGCTACAACTTGCAAAATCGTCCAGAGTTCCACAGACGTGTGTTCTCGGCAGCCTGGCGTTATAGATGGAGCGATGTGAAGCATCATCTTAATTTCCGTCTCGATCTGCTCGACATGAATTATGTTTATATGCCTTGGATAAGCGAAACGTTTAAGCACGATTATCTGGAAAGCGAAAGCAACAGAAACGCTATTCTAAAATACAACTACGAGGATTTGTTTATTATGAAGATTGGTTTCGGTCTTTCATATAACACCAATTCAGATGCTTTTAAGGCAAATGTAGAAACATCAGGCAATATTCTTAATGCTCTTGCTCACGGAATGGGCTTTCATAAGAACGCCAACGGACAATACACTTTCTTGAATATAGCGTATGCTCAGTATTTCAAGTTTGATTTCGATTATACTCATCTTTTTCAGTTCGATTCAAACAACTCGCTTGCAACTCATATAGGCTTTGGCGTAGCATGGCCTTACGGCAACAGTACTATTCTACCTTTTGAGAAACGTTATTTCTCGGGTGGAGCCAATAGTGTAAGAGGTTGGAGCGTAAGAGGTCTTGGACCAGGTAAGTTTAGAGGAACGGACGGACGTATTGATTTCATTAACCAAACAGGTGACATGAAACTCGATATGAATATGGAATACCGTACAAAGCTATTCTGGAAATTTGATGGAGCAGCATTTGTTGATGCAGGAAACATATGGACGTTGCGCAACTATGCAGAACAGCCAGGAGGGCAATTCAAACTTGGTGAGTTTTATAAGCAGATAGCTGCTTCCTACGGCCTTGGATTACGCCTAAACTTTGATTATTTTATCCTACGCTTTGATATGGGTATGAAAGCCATAAATCCTGCATACGAAACAGAAAAAGAACATTGGCCAATCATTCATCCTGTGTTCAGTCGTGACTTCACTTTCCACTTCGCGGTGGGACTACCATTCTAAAATAGCGCTTCGCTAAATAATAAAGTACAAATGATAAATGATAAAAACAAAGCCTCTTGCAGTTTCGTCTGCAAGAGGCTTTGTCTCTATTATTTAAAACGCATTACGCTTCTCTATATCATTTATAATTTGTCATTTATCATTTAGCGGCTTTGCCGCGCACAAACTATACGGTCCACTTGGTATCTTACGTTTCAACACTTCAACATTGAAGTCTTTTCCTGCTATAAGACCATAAGATCTGAGTACTTGTTCAATAGTTTTCTGTGCAAGAACAGGGTGATTGTTTTCTTCACTTAGATGACATAACCAAACATGCTTCAAAGAAGGCGAGGCATTTTCTGCAATAGCAACAGCACAATCCTTATTGCTCAAATGACCATTAGCACCAGAGATTCGCACCTTTAGGTGTTGTGGATAAGGCCCCTGCGCAAGCATCTCGTCATCGTGGTTAGCTTCTATAACTAAATAGTTGGCTTCACCAATGAAAGATTTCATTTCATCGGTAACATGACCAATGTCCGTCATTAAAACAAACACCACGCCCTCACATTCAACTTTATAGCCCACATTATCAGTACTATCGTGAGGGACAGCAAACGGAGTTACTTTAAATTCTCCAATTTTAATGGTGACGTTCTTTTCTATAACCTTAACGTTAGAAGGATTAACCTTCTTTCTTACGCTAAGATTATTGTTAATACCTTCATGTACCTTACTTGTTGTATATACAGGCAAGGTCATATCAGAACTTAAACTTCCAATAGATTTTACATGATCGGCATGATCATGTGTTATAAGTAGATGATGAATATCTGTAAGCTTGATACCGTAGTTCTTTAAATGTTTCTTTAGAGTACGTGTACCCAATCCTACATCTATCATTAGAGCATCGGTATCGGTGTATATATAGTAGCAGTTTCCACTACTGCCACTTCCAAAAGAGATAAATCTCAGCATTATAGTTCTTACTTTTTCTACAAAATTATTAAAATCTAATGACATATCCAAATTAATTCATTACCTTTGTCGTAATTTAATGAAAATAATATGATTTTTAGGTCAGCTAAATATAGTTTTGTAGCCTTTTTAATCTGTTTCACTATGCTTCCGTTTGTTGCTTCATGCAATCATGAGGGTAGTGAAAAGCAATTGAAAGAAACAGCTGATTTGTTCTCAACGAATTATTTCAACTGGCATTTTAAAGAGGCATTACCTTATGTTACGGACGATTCTTATCGTTGGTTGAGTTATGCTGCAAGTCAGGTACATCAAGCAGATATAGATATTCTTCGTAATATGAGTGAGGGAGCATCGCACGAGATTGGTGATATTGAATTTGTGAACGATACAACAGCTTATGTGCTTGTAAATGTAAACAATTTCCTTAGTATTGATACCATTGGTACAGAAGGACATATTGTTAATGAAGCAACTTTTAGGTTTAAGGCCGTTTGCAAGAATAATATTTGGAAAATAAAACTTAATAGTCTTCCCAGAATGAATGTCTTGGAATAAGAGCAAACAAATAGTTTTTTTGCTGATTTGTTGCTATGCTTTTGGGCAACTCTTTTCAGCTTGTTCACCTCGTCATAAGGATGAAGTGAATAGTCTTAACGAGTCTTCATATTATTATCATTATCGCGATATTGACTCTACACTTTATTATGCAGAGAAAGCCTACGAAAAGGCAGAAAACTATAATGCTGGTAGGGCAGAGGCATTGAACAATCTGGCTTTTGTGAGTATAGTAAAGATGGATTATGAGAATGCCGAGCAACAACTTCAAAAGGCTCTCGATATTACTGATAATCAGGTAGAACTGCTTGTTGCTGATGTACAATTAATGCGATTATGTCAACGGCAGTCAAGAAACAAAGATTTTTATGGCTATCGTGAAAGTGCCATACGTCGCATAAAACGTATCAACGAAGAATGTTCTTCACTTGACGAGCATCAGCAACTTCGCTTAATCTATGCCGAAAGTGAGTTTAGTATTGTAGAATCAACATATTTTTATTATGTTGGTCTGTTGCAACTTTCTGCTCAGGCACTTAATGCTATAGACCCAGATGGTGATATAAAGAAAGATGTGGCTCAACTACTCAATTATTATTATAATGTGGGTGCTGGTGGTATAATAAACAAAGGAACGAAAGATGAAATTCAACAATTAGAGTTTGATTACCTGCTTCGTTGTTTCTTACTATCCAAACAATATAATATTCCTTACTGGAAAGCTAATTCCATGCAAGCAATGGCTGAACACATGGAAGACGATCATTCACGTAGTAAGCTTATAAATGATAATCTTCCTGCAATGAAGTTCTTGAACACAGACAATATGCCTGATTCGCTTCTTGCTGGTAATCTTGCACAACGCTCTTTAGCTATTTTTCAGGAATATGGCGATGTATATCAAATAGCAGGTAGTTATCGTACTCTTGCAAAGTGTTTTTGGGGCGTAGAGGATTATGGTTCGGCTATAATATGTCTTAATAATGCTCTTCGACAGGATGAGGTTATCAATAAAGCCCCAGATCTTGTTGCTTCTATACGCGAGCAACTTTCGCTGGCTTATTCAGCTATCGATGATAAACGTAGTAGTGACTATAATCGCAATATCTATCTTGATATGCAAGAGCAAACGCGTCAGGATCGTCAGCTTGAGGCAAGAGCCACTCAGTTGGATAGTTCTTCTAAAATACTCAACTGGATGATTTTTGCCGTTATATTCATGATAGTAGTAGTTGTGGTGTTACTTGTGATATTTGATTCTATGCGTAGAAAAGCTGAAAAGCAACAGTCAATAAGCACTTTACTAACACCGCTGAACGAATGGAAACAACGTAATGAAGAACAACTGCAAACTCAGATTGAGCGTTGTGAAGAGGTAGATGAGGAAATAGAGATGGCTCGTCGTCGTTTGCAGCTAAACAAAGAACGTAATCTTGAACAGAGAGCAAAGATTTCTTTAGTGAACTCAATAACGCCACTTATTGATCGTATTCTTAATGAACTTTCACGCATCAAGAATGATTCCTCTAACAAGGCTATTGTAGACGAACGTTTGCAATATATATCAGAACTGACTGATAAAATAAATGCTGATAATGAAGTGCTTACAAAATGGATACAACTTCGTCAGGGACAGCTCAGACTGCACGTTGAGAGTTTCCCTCTGCAGGATTTGTTTGATATTGTAAGCAAAGACAATATGACTTTCAAATTGCATGGCATTAACTTTGTTGTTAATCACACAAAGTCGGTGGTTAAAGCAGATCCAATATTGACTCTATTCATGATCAATACTCTTGCAGATAATTCCAAGAAATTCACCCCAAAGGGTGGTAAGGTGATTGTTTCTGCAAGTGAATCAGATACGTTTGTAGAAATTAGTGTTACAGATACTGGTACAGGTATGTCTGAACAACAGATGGAACATGTTTTTGACTCTAAACCTATTTTAGATTCAAATTCTTCTCAGGCTCAACAAAGTCATGGATTCGGTTTAATGAATTGTAAGGGTATTATTGAAAAATACCGCAAGACGAGTCAGTTGTTCTCTGTATGCAAAATAGCTGTAGAAAAAAATACACCAACAGGTTCACGTTTCTATTTCCGTTTGCCAAAGGGCGTTGTACGCCTTTTGATAGCATTGGTTGTCATAGCCCTTTCTATACCATTACCTTCCAATGCAAAACGCAAAAACCATAAGTATCGTAGTACAATACTTCAAAAAGCCTCTCAATATGCTGATTCGGCGTACTATTGCAATATTAATGGGCACTATGAACGTACATTCCTATTTGCTGATAGTTGTTGTTTGAAACTCAATGAATATTATGCAAGGATAAAGCCATATGGACATGATTATATGCAACTTCCTTCTATAGCTGCAAATGATTCAAGAGTAGCTGAAATATTATGGTTCAAGCAGCGTTTGCCTATAGATTATGATATTATTCTCGACATTCGCAATGAAAGTGCCGTGGCAGCCCTTGCAATGCATTTATGGGATGTATATAGTTATAATAATCAAATCTACACGCAGTTGTTCCGTTTGAAGTCTGCCGATAGTTCTCTTGACAGTTATGTTCGTGTAATGGAACGGTCAGAAAACAGTAAGAATGTAGCAATTATCCTGCTAATATTACTTCTTATAAGCATATTCCCGGCTTATTATTTCCTATATTACCGTCATCGATTATATTATAGGTTCTGCCTTGATAAGATAATGAAAATTAACTCTGTTTTACTAACAGATCAGAGTGCTAATGAAAAACTCGATTCTATAATTCAGATATGGAACAGTCGCCAAGCTTCCCTTATACCAAAGGGATCTTCGCTTAATACGGTAGTGACAAATATTAAAGATGCTTTACAAAAAAGTATCGATACAAATCAACAGTTACTGTCAAATATTGAACTTGCTGAAGACGAACTTCATCGTATAAATTATGAAGATGCCAAATTGCATATTAGTAATAGTGTGCTTGATAACTGCCTCTCTACCTTGAAGCACGAAACTATGTATTATCCTTCAAGGATTAAGCAATTAATTGATGGTGATACGGTTGACGTTCAGTCTGTTACTGATGTAGCCCAATACTACAAAGAATTATATTCTCTGCTAAGTCTTCAAGCACAGAAACAGCTTGATGCTTCTTTTGTTGTCGATAGCAGTATTATTGATTATATGTTTGTATTACTTAAGAAACTATCACAGGCATCTTCTATAGATATTACAGACAAAGATGTTGACAACATATATTGCTATATACACGTTATTCTTCATGGGTTTACACTGACAGAATCTCAGGCTTCACACCTATTTACATCCGCTTCTGTGAATATAGATTTTATGCTTTGCCGACAAATTCTTAGGGAGATAGGAGAGACGTCTAATCTTCGTGCTTGTGGAATTACGGCTCACAGTAGTGGTAATGACACTATTATAGACATTCGTATCCCAAAGTTTATTTGGCAACGATACTTGATATGGAAAAGTAAAGTAGATAATAATAAAAACAATATAGAAAATGAATAATTTTAAAATCCTGATAGTTGAAGATGTTGCCCTTGAACTTAAGGGCACTGAGGGTATCATACGTAATGATATTCCTGAAGCAGAAATAATAGGTACAGCTGAAAATGAAAGTGCCTATTGGAAACTTATGAAAGAGCAACTTCCTGATTTGGTTCTTCTTGACTTAGGGCTTGGTGGAAGTACTACTGTTGGTGTGGAAATATGCCGCCAGACTAAAGAAACACATCCTGACATTAAAGTTTTAATCTTTACTGGCGAGATTTTAAATGAAAAACTATGGGTTGATGTTCTTGATGCAGGTGCAGATGGTATTATCCTAAAAACAGGTGAATTGCTGACTCGGGGGGATGTAGCAAGTGTTATGGATGGCAAGCGTCTTGTATTTAATCAACCAATTCTTGAGAAGATAGTTGATCGTTTCAAAAAGAGCATTAATGGTGATATTCTTCGACAGGAAGCATTGGTAAACTATGAAATAGATGAATATGACGAGCGTTTCCTTCGCCATCTTGCATTAGGTTATACTAAAGAGCAGATTACCAATCTTCGTGGTATGCCATTTGGTGTAAAAAGCCTTGAGAAGCGTCAGAACGAACTTGTGCAGAAACTCTTCCCCGAGAGAAGTGCAGGAGTGAATGCTACACGACTTGTTGTACGCGCTTTCGAGCTTCATATTCTCAATATCGACAATCTACAGTCAGATGATGAATAAATTTCGTGTTGCACATCTTGTTTTATGGTTGGGCATATCTCAACTTATACTTATATTGGCGTCGTGGTTAATAACAGCTGCGATGCCAGAACTATTTGTGCGCTCTTTACTCAGTAGTGAAGGCATACGATGGTTTTTTGGACATTTCGCTTCCAGCATAGGTTCTCCTTTTCTTGTTGTTCTGCTTGTTTGTTTTATTGCATTTGGGGCAGTAAAGTCGAGTGGTCTTCTTTCACTTCATAACCCAATGGAATTTCGTGAAAGATTAGGTATTCGTTTACTAATCTTAGAGGCATTGGTCTTTATCGCTATTATTTGTCTGCTTACCGCAGTTCCACACGCAATTTTATTAAGTGCTACAGGTGAATTATGGCCAAGTAGTTTTTCAAATAGTGTTATACCTTATTGTGCCTTCGCTATATGCGTTATGGCAATTAGTTTTGCTCTCGTAAGTGGCAATAAGTGTTCTCTTGTTGAAATTTTCGATATGCTAACATGTGGCATTTCGCTTTCAGCACCATGGCTATTAGTTTATATTTTTGCGAAACAACTCATTGACTCCTTTATTTTTGTACTTGATTGATTCACACTCTCTTCCTTTTTACAAATCTGTTCAGGCTGTCCGAGCGGTCGGACGCCTTGCCGTGGCACTAATTTTCATCGTCCGAGTGCTCGGACGCTCTGTAGGAACATTATTTTTCTTCGTACGAGCAGTCTGACGATGTTTTCGAGGCTATTTTTTCACCGTTCGTGCACTCGGACGGTCTTTAGGAACAGTTTTTGGCGCTGTCCGAGTAGTCGGACGGCATTTTTGAGCACTCTTTCTCTCTGTCCGACTGCTCGGACGCCTTAATTAACAAAAAAAACTCTTTAGAGTGAGAAGCTCTAAAGAGTTTTGTAATTCTTGTAAGATAAGGTGCATTCACCGAATTCACGCTACTTCATTGCGATTTTACTTACACGACGTTCGTGACGACCGCCTTCAAAAGAAGCAGTAAAGAACTCATCAAGAATCTTTTCTGCTGTTTTATTATCAATGAAGCGACCTGGAAGAACCACTACGTTAGCATCGTTGTGCTGACGGATAAGCTGTGCAACTTCTTTGTTCCATACCAATCCTGCACGAACACCCTGATGTTTGTTTAGTGTGATAGCCATGCCTTCACCTGAACCGCAGATGCCGATACCAGGATAAACCTCGCCACTCTCAATAGCTTCTGCCAATGGGTGAGCAAAGTCTGGATAATCAACACTCTCATCGCTGAATGTACCGAAATCCTTTACTGGATATCCTTTCTTTTCAAGATACTCAAGAACGAATTGCTTTAATGGGAAGCCTGCGTGATCGCTGGCTAATCCAACTGTCTTTACTTCCATAGCGATTTGAATTTTAAAACCCTTCCCCCTTAACAAAGGTTTGTACCTTGATAAGAAGGACAGGGTAGGGGTTAAACAATATTATTTCAACAAGTCAGTTACCTGCTTGTAAACATTCTCTGCTGTATAGCCGAGCTTCTCATCAAGAACCTTGTAAGGTGCTGAGAAACCAAATGACTCAAGTCCCCAGATTGTACCCTCTGCCTCTGGAACAAGACCGAGAAGGTTTACAGGAAGACCTGCTGTAAGACCGAACTTCTTAACCTCGTGTGGAAGAACAGAAAGCTGGTATTCCTTTGACTGCTGACGGAAGAGGCCCTCAGAAGGAACACTAACAATACGTACCTTCTTACCATCCTTGCGAAGCAGTTCTGCACCTGCAACAAGAGTAGAAACCTCAGAACCTGTAGCAACGAGGATTACATCTGGATTCTCATCTGAACCAGCTACGATGTAACCACCCTTAGCTGCCTGACTGTAGTCGTTGCCCTCTGGCAGATTGTTGATATTCTGACGAGAAAGGATAAGTGCTGTAGGAGTTGACATATTCTCCATAGCAAGCTGCCAAGCTGCTGTTGTCTCCTTTGCATCTGCAGGACGAAGAACGAGTGTTGATGGCTTGCCTGAATGATTCTTCAGTT
>JAEEGL016978988.1_pt1 | contig 18295 bp, 16 predicted proteins | sample 9134231 | NCBI WGS metagenome assembly JAEEGL01 (sample SAMN16246548, study PRJNA631951) | gut metagenome | biome: gut microbiome; feature: rumen; material: fiber-attached | host: Bos | place: Iran: Karaj | collected 2018-10 | reverse complement strand
GAATCGCTCAAAGATAAAGGTGTTATGGCGGCAAAATTTTTGTTTGTATTTTCCTTTATGATTTTAGAAGCCATTTTGCCTTTACCCTGCAAATATTCTTCGTTTACAAGAGTTAAAGCGGTTTCTCTTATAACTCCGGACGGTCTTTCAGCGATTTGCATTAATTCATATAAAACACCTGCGGTAACCAAAGGTCTTTTTGTAAGTATTATTGCACTTTTATTTGTTAAAACAACCTTATCAGCCTTTAATTTCGGCTTCGGTTTATCGGTTTCCGCTTCTTCTATTGCTTCTTCAAGGTTTTCATAGTTAATTTTTCTCTCTTCATAAAAGTCAGAGCCGTCATCTTTTACATTATTTTCAAGATTTTCTTCTTCATTCAGTTCAAATTCCAAATCAGGAATTAATGATTTTAACGTGGTTAAAAATACGTTTAAATCATCTTCTTTTAAAGGTAACTTGGGAACAACATCAAGCAAACCGTCTAACATGTTATCGATTTCGTCTTCTTCACCCTGCAAATTCATTAAACTTGTTAATGCAGCTGTATTTAAAGACAGTCCCTCTTCCTGAACAGAGCATTCTATATTTAATCCTACACGCTCAAGTTTACAGGTTGAATACAAAAGCGGTGTAAGAAATTCATTTTTTCTCTTTGTTTTTGCATTTTTACCGACCAAAAACAAATAACCGTATATTAAATACTTATCCTTTTGCCCTTTTTCGCTTAAAAGCATTAATTCGGTTAAATAAGAATCCGAGCCGTCCAGCTTTAATGCCTGCGGGTAGTTTGTAAATACCTTTTCATTATCAACAAGAGAAGGGTTATCCTTCTTATTCGGCGTTTCCGTTTCAAGAAAAATCCACTTGTTATCCTTATCCTGCTTTAAATTCCTAAAAGTCGAACTTTGCACTTCTTCTCTCACACAATCGTGCAAATAAAGGCATAACTTCTTTATAAAACTGTTATTAAATGCCGAATTAAGCATTTTAGTGGCTTCTTGTAACATAATTTCCCCTATACTGTAATCTCCGTAATTGTAGCATTTTTAGCGGATTAATTCAATGAAAAACCGCTAAAATCAACAAAAATTCATACAAAAAAAGTATCGGAGTATATACTGAGAATATAACATTTTAAAAAATTAAACATTCTTACTTATAACATCGCCCATTTCGTTAGCAGTAGGGTGCGATGTTTTGCACCTTTCTGATTTTATTATCTGTTATTATTGCCAACTAGACTACAAAATAATATAATCAGATTTATGAAAAAAATATTTTTAGTTGTTATTATCGTTATTATTTCAATTGCTTGTTTTTGTTTAGGATATCTATTTAATGAGAAGAAAACAAGCGAACTAATAATTTCGGAAAACAATACAAATAAACAAATACAACAATCAGAATCAAAAGAGTCTATAGAAAATGTTTCTGATAATAAAATTGATAGTGAATATAAGCATCCTATTGATATTGAAGAAGAAAAATGTATTGAAAAAACTCATCCATATATGTATTCAAATTGTGCAAAACAAAGTGAACAACTATGGGACAAAGAAATTAATAATCAATTAAAAGTATTAAAACAAACAATGAATGAAAATGAATATAAAATAGTAACCAATTCTCAAGAAAAATGGAATGAAGCATTTTTATCAGATGAAATAATGATTAATAAATTTATTTCATCAAGACAAGGAACTATTAATGAAACTTTGGGCTTCTCTTCTATTTCCGATATCAAAAAACAAAGAGCATTATTACTAAAAAACATATATGATAATTATAAAGAAGAATCGGAAATACAAAAATATCAATAATTATACTTTTTTACTTCTTCATACCTGTTTAATATTTCTTGTAAATTATTAATTCTGTTATACTATCCTTTTTCAAAACTTTTTTGTGTTGGTTCTTTTTTTGCTGTATTTTTATAATGTTCTCTTCTTAATTCTAAAATTTTGTTTAAATCTCCATTTGCTTTATTATGAAAATTTTTTGCTCCACCTACTCCATGTAATACAGCCGTATCAAATAATATCAATGATTTAATTGAGTCATTCTCTTTATTTAAACCCAATTTTACCCAATAATCATTATAATAGATTTGAATAACTTCATTCTTAGAAAGATTTTTTACATTTTTTATTGGTAATTTATGTCTTCTACAATAATCATTATATGTTGATTGCGTAATTCCCATATTCGTAGGACCACCTTTATCATTTTGATGATTAACATATTTCCCTTCTGAACCAAAAACAATGTCCAATGCCATAAAAAAGTTTCGATCATTATCATTTCTGGCATAATGTTTTAAATCATCATAACTTATATTCTCTAATGAATTATTGATATCAGAAGCACCTCCGGTTAATGTTCCGTTATCATAATTTCCAAGTCCTATATTTGAATAATCAATTTGATTATCATTTGATTTTTTATCCTGCATTGACGGGTACAAAATATCTGCTCTTTGTTGCATTTTGTTTTCATTATTACCGAATGATGTTGTTCCGCCTCCTTTAAAAGTAAATTTCCCTTCAGCATCTCTCGGGTGGTCTGCCTCGTTCCAGTTTGTCATATTTAACCTCTCTTTCTTCCTTGACTTTTTTATACACACGATGATTATGCTCAAATAGTTTAATACTACTTAAGTTTAGTCTTTCCATTTCCCCAAAATGGTTTACATTATCAGTATAAATCTTTTTCAAAACCCTTCAAGATATATCGACAAGAAATAATTAAATTTTGCATTTCTAAAAGGGCTGGAATCATGATAAACACATTGTTACAGGATATTGTAAATTTATATTACAAAACTTATTAAGACAATATATTTGCGGTTATAACATCGCCCATTTCGTTAGTTCCTAAAATTTTCATGCCCGTCTGAGCAATATCCTTTGTTCTGTATCCGTCTTTTAAGGCTTTTCTTACCGCATTTACAATATCATCGTGAGCATTATTCATATTAAACGAATATTTTAAAAGCATTGCTGCGGAAAGAATTGTGGCAACAGGATTTACAACATTCTGCCCCTTTAAATCGGGAGCGCTTCCGTGGATAGGTTCATACATTGCAGGTTTTGAATCAGATAATGAGGCACTCGGTAATAATCCCAAAGAGCCTGAAAGCATTGAAGCTTCATCTGATAATATATCTCCGAAGATATTACCCGTAAGAATAACATCAAACTGCTTCGGATTCCTGATTATCTGCATAGCAGCATTATCAACATACATATAACTTAATTCCACCTGCGGATATTCTTTTGCAGTTTCTGTTACAATTTCACGCCATAATCTTGAAACATCAAGTACGTTTGCCTTATCCACGCTGCACAGTTTTTTGTTTCTCTGCATTGCAACTTTAAAAGCAACATGAGCAATTCTTCTTATTTCGCTCTCGGAGTAGCACATGTTATTATATCCGAATTTTTCACCGTTCCTTTGTTCTATACCTTTCGGAGTTCCGAAATATACATCACCCGTAAGTTCTCTTACTATCATAATATCCGTACCCGATACAACTTCTTCTTTTAAGGGGGATAAAGAGGTTAATTCGGGATATACCGTTGCAGGTCTTAAATTTGCGAACAAATTAAGTTCTTTTCTTATTCCCAATAACGCACGTTCAGGGCGTACTTCGGGAGGAAGAGTATCATATTTCCAGTCCCCTACAGCACCTAATAATACCGCATCGGATTTTTTTGCCAGATTTAAAGTTTCATCAGGCAGGGGAGTTTTATAAACATCATACGCACAGCCGCCTATAAGTGCAGGTTCAAAATTAAAATCAACGGAATATTTTGTTCCTATTGCTTTTAACACCTTAACGGCTTCATCGGTAACTTCTTTACCCGTTCCGTCGCCTGCCAGTAATGCGATATTATATGATGTCATGTTGTTCTCCCTTAATTTTCAATTGCCAGTTTATAGATTTTATTTTTATTTTCACCGTATAAAAGTGAAATTATTTTTGCTGTATCCTTATCGGAATAGTTTTCCGATTTTAAAAGTTTAATTTTTTCTTTTAATTCAACTTCAGAATGAGAAGAAACCTCATCTGCAAAAACCATTGCAACAATTTCGCCTTTTAGCGTATTCTGTTGATAATATTCAATAATTTCCTTTACGGTACCTGTTTTTATTTCCTCAAATACTTTTGTAAGCTCCCTGCCTACGGCAATTTTTTTATCCTCACCGTATTCCGTTCTAATATTTTCAAGCGTCTCCATAAGCCTGTTAGGTGCTTCATAAAATACACAGTTTGTATATCTGTACTTATTAAGAATTTCAATCTGCTGTTTTTTGTTTCTGGGAATAAAACCTATAAAAGCGTATTCCTCGGTGTTTCTGGGTACAAGGCTCAAAAAAGTTGAAACGGCACATGCCCCCGGAATTGAAGTTATTTTTATATTTTTTTTATATAATTCATTAATTAATACGCTTCCGGGGTCTGATATTCCCGGAGTTCCCGCATCAGATACAAGAGCAACCTTTTTACCCTCTTCTATAAGCGAAATAATTTTTTCACTTCTCTCTTTTTCATTAAATTTATGGCAGTCAAAAAGTTTTGCACCTGTTCCGTATTTATCAGCCAGCACTTTTGTAACCCGTGTATCCTCACAGGCGATATAATCAACACCTTTTAACACTTCTAATGCTCTAAACGAAAGGTCTGCGAGGTTTCCTATCGGAGTTGCAACTATGTAGAATTGGTATTCCATTACTAATGCTTTCTTGTTATCGGATTAGTTGCAAGGTTTGCAAAGGTTTTGTTTAAGCCTGTTATATCAAGCATTTGGCTGACATTCGGATTTACATTGCTTACGGAAAGAGTTTTATTGTTTAACAAAGCAACTTTTTGAATATCAAGAAGAACCTTTACGGAGTTTAAATCTATACTGTCAATATCGGAAAAATCAAGATTAATATTACGGGATTGCTCAAATTCTTTATTGTCAATATTTTTGATATTTTTAAATAATTCCGATGCTTTTATAACTTGCATATATTTGTTGCTCACATGTTTGTTGCACATGTATATCTTAATATTTAATTTTATTTTATGCAAGAGGGAGGGAATGTTTATAATTATAAAATTAGGTTATTCTCTTTTTTTGTTGTGTGTGCTAACATGGATTTGATGGTTGTAAGGATATGTAAATGGGCGAGCACTGGGCAGGTTATATAGGTAATTTACACGTACACTGGGACACATTAATAACAATGTGGTTCGCAATGCTGGTTGTAATAATTCTTTCTTTTTTCATAACAAGAAACCTGTCCGTTAAACCGGGTAAAGCACAAACAGTTGCGGAAAGCATTCTTCAGTTTTTTACCGGAAATCTTGCGGAGGTTAAAAACGGAGAGAAGCATATTCCCATTGTTGCCTCTTTATTCCTTTTTATACTTGTCGCAAACTTAATGGGACAACTACCTTTAAGGCTCATTCATCTTAAAAACGGAGAATTGGCATCGCCTACCAATGACATAAATCTTACGGCAGCACTTGCGGTTATAGTGCTTATTTACTACCTGTTTCAGGGATTTAAAGAAAAAGGCTTCAGGTATATATACCATGGTTTCAGCATAACCGGCATTATTACAACGCTGGTTGATTTACTTGAAATGATTACAAGACCGTTAAGTTTGGCTCTGCGTTTATTTGCAAATATACTTGCAGGTGAAATACTCGTTGCGGTGGTGCTGGGTTTATTTGCGGTTGCCGCCCCCGTACCTGTCATGTTATTTGAAATCTTCGTAGCATTTATACAGGCTTTTGTATTTATGATGCTTACAATAGCCTATATCACATCAGCAGTTTCCAATGAACACTAATTCTGAAAGGAGATAATAATGGAAGAAGTAAAAACAATATCGGATTTGGCACAACTCGGTGCAGGTCTGGCTATAGGTTTAGCCGGTATGGGTGCCGGTCTCGGTATAGGTGTCGGTATTAAAGGGCTTATGGAAGCCGTTGCAAGACAACCCGAAGCAGCAGGTAAAGCAGTTGGGTTCTTCCTGCTCGGTGCAGCTTTGGCAGAAGCTTGTGCTTTGTATGCTCTTGTTGTTGCTTTAATGTTAATAGGTAAAATCTAGGCTTAAGTAATGGAATTTGATGCAACTTTTTTAATATCCGTTATAAGTTTTGTTGTATTCGTTTTAATAATGAATAAGATTTTCTATGCGCCTGTTTTAAAGATTATGCAGGAAAGACAAAATTTCGTTGATGATAATTTTAATACGGCAAGAAAAACAAAAGAAGAAACGATAGCTCAGACAAAATTACACGATACGGAGCTGGAACATACAAGAGATGAAGCCCGTACAAAAGTTGCAGCGGAATCCAAAAGACTGAAACTTGAAAGCTCGCAGGCTATTTCCGAATACAGAAAAGAACTTAATGAAAACATTAAGCAGGAAAAGGAAAATCTTAAAAATTCAGCAATAGAAGCAAAAGAAGTCTTGAAAGATAATGTTGTTGACATAGCAAAAAATATTTCAGAGATACTTCTCGGCAAAGATATTACCCCGGAAACCATAGACAAATCACAAATTAAAGAAGAAGAATAATGTCCGATATACTACAACTGTTAATACAATCGAATACCATAAACTTTTTAATAGTTTTGTTTATTGTCATTTTCCTGATTAAGAAACTGAACGTAAGCAAAAAGATTGAAAATGTTCGTGATGAAATAACAAAATATGTTGATTCTTCGGTGAAGGAAAAGGAACACGCAGAACAGGAACTGAACCGTATAAACGATAAAATTGCCAAGCTTCCTGCTGTTGTTGAAAGAATTAAAAAAAGCACTGATAACAATATAAAAAACATGGAAAAAAACCTGCAAAAGAATATTGAAATTAAGAAACAGGATATTTCCAATAACTCCAAAAGGCTGTTTAATCTTGAAACAAAGAAATTCAAATCACGGCTTACGAATCTCCTTTCGGAAAAATCCATAGAAATTTCAAGAGAAAACGCAATAAAACAGCTAAAAGACAATCCTGAACTCCATAACAGGTATATAGACAAGGCAATCGAAGAACTGGATAAAATAAACTTATGAAAATTACTGATGTAAAAAACATAAAAGCGGCAAAAAAATATTCCAATGCTCTTATTTCAGCTGCACTGGAGGCAAACAATGCTGATAAAATATATCAGGACCTTGTTTTCATTTCCGAAACAATAAAAACAAACCCGCAATTATCTGATTTTCTTTATAATCCGGTTGTAACCTTTAAAGATAAAAGCGATGTTATCAAAAAGCTGTTTGAACTTCGTGTAGAAAAAATCGCACTGGATTTTATGCTTCTTTTAGCAGAAAACAGAAGATTAAACATACTTGACGAGGCAGTTAATCAATATATTGAAGCCTTTAACAGACACGGTAATATTATAAAACCTCTTATTATCTCGGCAATAGAGCTTGATGAAACGAGGAAGATGATTATAAACAAAAAGCTGGAAACAAAATTATCGAAGAAAGTAATACCCGAATATAAGATTTCACCTGATATTATAGGCGGGCTGGTTATAGAAATTGACGATAAAACCATTGACTGCAGTATTAAAGCAAAATTTGAAAATTTAAGACAACAATTAACAAAGGGAAATAAATATGGCAACGATTAATCCTGATGAAATTACCTCAATAATAAAAGAAAAACTTCAAAACTATGAAGCAAAGCTTGATGTAAAGAATGTAGGCACGGTTCTTGAAGTAGCAGACGGCATATCAAGAATTTACGGGCTGTCAGATGCAATGTCAAGTGAGCTTGTAGAATTTGAGGACGGAAAAGGTACTTTAGGTATAGTATTAAACCTTGAAGAAGATAATGTGGGTGTTGTAATTCTTGGTGAATACACTCATATTAAAGAGGGTATGACGGTAAAAACAACGGGAAAAATTGCTTCCATTCCCGTAGGCGAAGGATTATTAGGAAGAATTATTGACCCGACAGGTGTTCCTATTGACGGTAACGGAGATATAAACTGTACAAAAACAAGGGTTATAGAAAGAGTTGCCCCGGGTATTGTAACAAGAAAATCGGTATGCCAGCCTCTGCAAACAGGTTTGACGGCTATTGACGCTTTAACTCCCATAGGCAGAGGACAGAGAGAACTTATCATCGGCGACAGACAAACGGGTAAAACAGCTATAGCCATTGATACCATTATCAACCAAAAGGGTAAAGATGTTATTTGTGTTTATGTTGCAATAGGACAAAAGACTTCAACCGTTGCACAATTGGCTAAAACACTTGAAAATTACGGTGCAATGGAATACACAATTATAGTATCGGCACCCGCAAACGAATCTGCACCTATGCAATATATAGCACCCTTTGCAGGCTGTGCAATTGCGGAAGAATTTATGGAACAGGGCAAACACTGTTTAATAATATATGACGACCTTTCTAAGCACGCTCAGGCATATCGTGCAATGAGCTTGTTATTAAAAAGACCGTCAGGACGTGAAGCATACCCGGGTGATGTATTCTATCTTCATTCAAGGCTGCTTGAAAGAGCTTGTAAGCTGAACGATGAGCTTGGCGGAGGAAGCATAACCGCACTTCCGATTATCGAAACACAGGCAGGGGACGTTTCTGCTTATATCCCGACGAACGTAATTTCAATTACCGACGGTCAGATATTCCTTGAATCGGGCTTGTTTAATGCAGGTACAAGACCGGCAATAAACGCAGGTATATCAGTTTCCCGTGTAGGCGGCGCAGCTCAGACAAAAGGTATAAAACAGGTAGCAGGTAAATTAAGACTTGATATTGCACAATACAGAGAACTTGAAGCCTTTGCACAATTTGCAAGCGACCTTGATAAAGCAACCAAAGACCAGCTGACAAGAGGTCAAAAATTAACGGAAGTTCTTAAACAGCCGCAATATGCACCATTAAGTGTTGCGGAGCAAATCAGTATAATCTATGCCGCCAATGAAGGTATTCTTGATGACATTGACAACAATAAAATTCAAACTTTCAAAAAGGGCTGGTTCGAGTTCTTTGATGCAAACATGAAAGACCTTGCGCAAAGACTGAATGACGGTGATAAGCTTTCGGACGATGACAAAAATGCACTCTCCGAAAGACTGAACGCATACAAAACTAATTTCTTTAAATAACAAGCGGAAGAAAAATGGCTAATTTAAAAAAGATAAAAACCCGAATAAACTCAATAAAAAGCACGCAAAAAATAACACGTGCCATGAAAATGGTTGCGTCTGCAAAGGTTAAAAAGTTTGAAAACAAAGTAAAAGCCTCAAGACCTTTTACTTATGAACTTGAAAAAGTATTTTACAGACTTTTGCATTCCGTACCGGAAATCGAGTCAAAAACCGCTGTTTTTAAAGAACCCATAAACAATTATCCCGTTCTTCTGGAAGAACGACCCATAAAAAATGTCGGACTTCTCATTATTACCTCAAACAAAGGATTATCCGGAGCCTTTAATGCAAATCTGGTAAGATACACAATAAAAACCGTGCGGGATTACAAAGAAATGGGCGTCGGCTGCGAGTTATTTATAATCGGACAAAAGGGTTATAACTCGCTCAAACGTCTGGCAGATGCGGAGGGGTTTAAGATAACCCAGACCTATCTTAATTTTTCTGAAACGCCAAATTCATCACAGGCAAGACTCGCCGCATCGGATATGGCACGCTCTTTCGTGAACGGCGATATTGATTCCATGGAAATTATTACAACCCGTTTCAGAAATATGATGTCTTATTCCGTTGAAAGATGGGATATTCTTCCTCTTGATGAGATTGATTTTGACTACACGCAGGAAGAATTTTCCGATATGGAGGTTGAACCTAATATTTCAGGTATGCTTGCAGAGCTTGTTCCTTTATTTATAACGAGTATAATTTTTCAGGCAATGCTTGAATCCATTGCAAGCGAACTGGCTTCAAGAATGACGGCAATGTCTGCCGCCTGCAACAATGCGGAAGAAATGATTGAAAAATTAACTATTGATTATAACAAAGCAAGGCAGGCAATGATAACGCAGGAATTAACGGAAATAGTCGGCGGAAGTGCTGCAATAAACAAATAATCAGTTATGAAAATATATAATAAAATATTATTAGGCGCATGTATTTGTGCGGTTTGTCTAACCGTATTATACTATATTGCACTGGCAGTTATTCCAAGCACTATAGACATTAATAAATATGCAAAAACCTTCTATTCCGACATAGAAAAGCAGACAGGTTTTAATATTTCAAGTGAACAGGTTTCTTTTAAAAGAAGCCTATCCCCGTTTTTAAAAGTACATTTATACCATACAGCCGTAAGATACCCTGACGGCAGTATATTTCTTCAAATGAAAGAAACTGATTTGCAGGTTAAAATATTACCGTTGTTAGTAAAGAAAATTATCATAAAAGATGCGAAAATAACAAGACCGATTATAAACATAACACTGTATAAGGATTTCACAACTTCACTTGAGAAGTATTCAAACACAGTAAAAGCAATAAATACCAGGGGCTTTGAACTTAACGGCATTATTAACGATCTTATATGCAGTAAATATAAAATTAAATTCAATGATGAAACAATAAATAAAACCTTTTATCTTGAGGGTGAAGAGCTTATTTTAAAAGATTTAAAACTCAAGGATAAAGCGCACATTTTAATAAAAGGCTCTGTGTTTGAGGGGAAGAAAGAATATATAAACTATGATATAGATTTAATATCCTCCTTTAACAGCAACATACATAAGTTTTCGTTTTCACCGTTTAAAACAATTAAAGAATCAGACGTAAAGGGCAGGATATCGGGACATTTAAAAGCTGATAAAGAAAACATTCTCGGGGATTTGAAAATCGAAAATCTTTCACTAAAATTAAAGGATATTGTAAGTACAAACAACAGTGCCGATATTGTTTTCAAAGGTCAAAATGCCGAAATTAATGCGGTTTTGCATACTTCGAAAACCGATATTGCCGAAATCAAAGGCAAATACGATTTCGGGATAAACAGACATATTGATTTAAGCACGAAAGCAAAAAATGTCAGCCTTGAAAATCTTTTCAAGATAGTATCTTCAATAACAAAAATATTAAATATAGAAAATCCGTTAAATGATATTAGCGCCTCCGGTATGTTAAATGCCGGTTTTGATTTAAGCTCCGACTTTAAAAAGCTCAAATCAAAAGGAAAAGCAGAAATAACAGACGGGGTTATACATCATAAGCAGCTTCCTTATCCAATTTCGGATATAAACGCAAATATTAATTTCAACAATAATAATATTGTTATTGAACAGGCAGTTGCAATTATAAACAAAACACCTTTTCAGGTTGAGGGTAAGATTAATGAAGAATTAGATGCTGATTTAAAAGCACATTCGGATAATCTGGACTTAAAAACTCTTGCTTCAGCCTTTTTAAAACCTGAAAAACTTCCTGTTACCATAACAAAAGGAAATCTCAGTTTTGTTACAGAGATAAAAGGCAATCTGGGAAAGGAATCCGAAAGTATTTCCAAAATTCATATTAATGAACTTTCCGTTACTGAAAAGAAAAACAAAGTACCGGTTAATGCAGCCGGTGCCGATATTTCTTTAAATACAAAGGGCAACAGTTATTCAGGAAGCATAATTTTGGAAAATATCAGCTCAATCGTAAATAAAATTCCGTTTAAAGCCGATAAATATACTGTTTCTTTTGATGAAAAGAATATTAAAATTCCTCAAAACACAATTTTTATGTACTCTTCACCTGTAATAATAAACGGGGAAATTAAGGACTACAATAATAATCCGGTTATAAACCTTGATTTTAACGGGAATATAAACTCAAAAGAACTTGCAAACATACTAAAACAGTACATTCAGGCTCCTTATAAAGCGGAGGGGAAACTTCAAACCACGGGCAAAATAACCGTAAACGGTGATAAACAAAGTATAAAATCACAAATTAAGGCAGACGAAAACAACTATATTTCATATATGGTAATAAAGGAATTATTAAAAAAGCCGTCTGTTGTAAATATAGACTGCGAAATAAATAAAAATAATTTATCGGTAAACGAAATTTCGCTAAAAGACAACTCTCAGACTTCAAAAAACAAGATAATTAATGTAACAGGGAATATTCTTCTTAATGAAGACCCTGAATTTAAAGATATAAAGATTAATATACCATCACCTATTTCAGGTGCAACAGGGTTTTTCGGCGGTGAAGAATTATCCTTTAAGACAGATATTATTTTGAACAAAACACTTAAAAACCCCGAAATTAAAGGCAGTGCAAAAATCATTAAATATAATATTAAAAAGCATTTAACCTCAATTCAGAATGCAGACGTAAGCTTCGGCAATGATAACATAAGAATAATAGCCCCCGATGTCAAAATAAATGATTCTTTATTCAATATAATTGCGGATATAGAGCCTGCTGCAATTAACGCTCAAAATATTAATATCTCAAATATGCAGATTAATTCACTTAATTTGGATATGAATAACCTTTTCCCGATGTTATATACAAACAGAGAGCTGTTTGAAAAGTCCGTTTTAAATATAAAAAAGGGAAGTGCAACCATAAATAACTTCAAAATGCTTGATTTAAAAGCAAGCGATATAAGCAGTGATTTTCAGGCAGAAAAGAATGTTATTAAATTAAACAATATAAATGCAAATGCATATACGGGAAATATTACGGGTAAAGCTGATTATGATTTGTATTCGGGACTGTTGAACCTGAATGTATCAGGGAAAAATATAGATATAAAAAATTCCCTGTATGATTTATGCAAATTAGAAGACAATTTATCGGGCAAAACCGATTTCAATGCAAATGTTTCAATGATGACAGGGGATTATAATACCGTAATAAAATCCTTAAACGGTAATTTGCAATTTAGTGCTAAAAACGGCGGAATGGGAACTTTAGGCAAATTTGAATATTATTTATACGCAAAAAACCTGTTCTATAACGGACTTTTAAATGCAACCATTAATAAAATAGCAAATGCGCTCAACCACGATAAAACGGAACAGTTTAAAACGGCTGTCGGCAACCTTATTATCCATAACGGTTATATTATTTCGGAAGGAATACAAACAACAGGCGCAAAAATGAGCCTTTATATAAGAGGAAAACATAATATCCTTACAAATCAATCCAATCTGGATATTTTCGGCAGAATTTCCGACGAAATAACAAAGAAAATAGGTTCTTTCGGAGATGTATCGTTATCGGAAATCTTCAACGGACAGAAATCAAAAAAATATAATGCTTTAACCGTTATTCCCGTAAATATTGCGGAAAAGATTCCCGCTTTATATAATGAAAATGAAAAATCAAATACGTTTAAAGTTAATATATTGGGCAGTATTTGGGAAATGAGCTCAATTAATTCGTTTGAATGGATTTCCCAAACCGAAAATATTTATAATAATAATGATGATGAAAAAGAAGAAGAGAACTTAATTCAAGAAAAAGAACCCGTACCCGCAAAAATTCAGGAAGAAATACAACCCGTACAAACAGAACCGCTTCCCGATTTTTCGGATTTATCTCCCAATATTTAAGGACATAATAAATGAATCAAAACCCGGCAAAAGTTTCAATTATAGTACCAGTATATAATGTTGAGAAATACCTTAAAAGAAGTCTTGACAGTATTGTTAATCAAACCCTGAAAGATATTGAAATAATATGTATAAATGACGGTTCCACCGATAATTCTCTTTCCGTACTTGAAGCTTATGCAAAAAATGACACCAGAATTATTATTATAAATAAAGAAAATGAAGGCGTTGCATCTGCAAGAAATATGGGAATTGAAGTTGCAAAAGGCGAATATATAGGTTTCTCCGACCCTGACGATTGGATTGAACCTGATATGTACGAAAAAATGTATAATCAGGCTAAAGCATTAGATTCCGATATTGTTATCTGCGACTACACAGGGTATGTGGAAGCGGAAGACAAAATAAAAAAACTGGATTTTTGGAAAACAGCCGAAAAGCAAAATAAGAAAAAGGTCGTTGAGGTTACTCCGAATATAAATCTTGATAAAGAAATAATATATAAATCGCTTCTTGTTTCTCCGGGATACTGCTGGAATAAAATTTATAAAACTAAACTAATTAAAGATAATAATATTCAACACGGAAACACCCCTAAAATCAGTGATGAAATATTTTCTCTGCGTGCACAAGTTTTTGCAGACAGATTTTCCTACATAAAAGAACCGTTGTACATATATAATATAAGACAGGGTTCTATAGTAAGAAACCTTAATGACGGAACTTACGGGTTTTTGTTTAAAATATTTGATGATATACGGGATTTTTTGGTAAAAGAGAATCTTTTTGACAAATTAAAACCTAATTTTGAACACTACGTTACCTGTGTTGGAGCATGGTATGAAAGACAATTACCAAAGCATAATTTAAGACCTTATAAAAAATATTTTTCCGATGATGAAGCCTACCAATACTTTCTTACATATATGAAACGAGGATTGAGATACCACTTGGGCGAATATAAAAAGAAACTGTATTCGACTGAAAACACCAAAACCCACAAAATACTTAAACTTGCGGGAATAAAATTTAAAATCAGGAAAAAATAAGCAAAAAAAATGCAAGTTTTAAGTAAGATTTAAGAACTTGCAATATTTACACTAGCCGAAACATTAATAACAGGTTAATTATACAACTAAATCTTTTTTTAGTAAAGTATCTGATTGATTTTTTTCATTATTTTTCTTCAAAAATTAATAATTGTTTACATATATGCTCCGAAATGCTTATTTATTTTAAAAATAAATACTTTTGTGTTACATTTGTAATTGCGAAACATTATTTTTTTTTGGAGGAGAGATGATAGAGTTAGCGGACAAGAAGTCTATGAACATTAAATTTGAGAATTTTATAGATACATTAGATGGTGAAGATTTACTGGATAAAACAAACAGACTTGATGAGGTATTACAAAGTGATGTTTTAACAGGTAATGAAGCACTTGGCATGGTTACGATGAATAAAGTACAGCCCGATTCAAAAATCAGGGAAAAAGACGGTTCAATCCATGACGTTATAATGCTTGGTTCTAACTCATATTTAAACCTTTCAACACACCCGCAGGTTATGCAGGGAGCAAGAGAAGCACTTGAAAAATTCGGATACGGAATGGGCGCTGTTTCAAATTACGCAGGTATTACAGATATACATAAAGAATTGGAAGCAAGAATCGCAAGATTTTACGGTGTTGAAGATTGTATAGTATTCCCGAGCGGATACGGTGCAAACGTAGGTATAGTTTCTGCTTTATGCGGTAAGAATGACATAATTATAAACGATGCAGCAAATCATGCTTCTATTTATGACGGCTGCGCATTATCAGGTGCGGAAATAAAAGTATTCCCCCATCGTGATATGAAAGGTTTAGAAAGAATTTTATCAAGAATCCCTGCTGAAAAAACAGGCAGATTAATAATTACCGACGGTGTTTTCTCAATGGACGGAGATATTGCACCGTTAGATGAAATTACAAGACTTGCAGAAAAATATAATTGCAGAATAATGGTAGACGATGCTCACGGTGTAGGCATTGTAGGACCTACAGGAAGAGGCGCTGCTGAACACTACGGCGTTATGGATAAAATAGATTTACATGTCGGTATGCTTTCAAAAGGGCCGGGCGGTCTTGGCGGATATTGTGCAGCTTCAAGAAAAGTTGTTCAGTATTTAAGATTGTATGCGAGAAGTTATTTCTTCTCTACCGCATTACCTGCTTCAGTTGCAGGCGGTTTAAATGAAGTCTTCAAACTCCTTGAAACAGACAATGCCGGCAGAAAAGAATTAATGGAAAAAACCGAATATTTAAAACAAAAACTTGTTTCTAACGGTTTTGATATAGCACATACGCAATCTGCGGTTGTTCCGGTTATGATTTACAACGAACCTGTTTTGTTTGAAATGTACGAAAAACTCAGACAAAGAGGCGTTTATGTAAACATAGTTACCTACCCGGCAGTAAGAAGAAAAGAATGCCGTTTAAGACTTTGCACAATGAAGGATTTAACCTACGAGCAAATTGATAAAGCCGTAGAAATAATTACCGAATTGGGCAGAGAATATGGAATCGTTAAATAACGATAAAACCGTTCTTGTAACAGGCGCAGGCGGATTTATAGGTCTGAATGTCGTTAAAGAATATGCCTTTAGAGGCTGGAAGGTCTGTGCGCTTGTTCATAACCACATTCCCGAGGAACTAAAACAACTTAAAAATGTTGAAATTGTTAAAGGTGATGTTACAAGCGAAAAATCAATTTCGGATTTAAATCTGAAAGTTGATGTTGTTGCACACGTTGCAGGTTTAGCTTCGGATATCGGCGCTGATGATATTTACAGAAAAATAAATTTTGAACCCGTTAAATTCTTATCGAAATTGCCTATAAAGAAATTTGTATATGTTTCTTCAAGCGATGTCTACGGAATTAAGGATTTTAATAATGCTGACGAAAATACACCCTTAACGGAGTTTCCTGAAAATCCTTATCCGAGATATAAAATAGCTTCGGAAAACTGGCTGAGAGAGAATGCCGTAAAACCTTATGTAATAATAAGACCTGCCGCAGTATACGGCGAGGGAGATAAAACACTTGAAAAAAGATTTGTTGATTTCCTTAAAATATCACCTTTTATAGTACATTTCGGCAAATGGAAAGGACAAAACCGCTGGCCGCTTGCCAATGTAAAAAACGTTGCAAAGACAATAGTGTGCGTAAGTGAAATCGATAATTATAACAACAGCGCAATTACAATAATAGATTCCGATAAAACCACAATTGACGAATACTACAGACAACTTGCACAAAAATATTTTCCGGACAGAAAATACAAAACAATTACATTTCCTTTTTGGTTCGGGAAATTGCTCGGTGCGGTTTCCACACTGCTGTCCAATTTACTGGGATTAAAGCACCCGTTATTTGATCCTACTTTTTATGCCGTACATCACGTTAGCTCTAACCTTGATTTTTCTTCAAAAAAAATGGAAGAAGTTCTTTCCAAATACAAAAATTAATAAACCAGCAAAAAATTTTTCCATGCCGTTTTTATAAAAAGAAAAAACTCTGCCTGTTAAAATTGTATTTTTAACACTTAAATTTATTTTGGTACAAAATCGTACCTGTTTTTCTGATGCAGAAATTCCCAAATACCTATTTTTACGCAAAAAAAAGCCACTACATTGAGTGGTTTATTTCTGCATCCTAATGGTCTCTTTTGTGTTTATTATTTAGGAGTTTATATGTGTTCGGGGTTGTAATGTTTCATTTAGTGTTTTGCTTACACTTAAATCTTACATTATCATTATGACACATACAATAATTCTGTCAAGTGTGTAAATTTCTTTTTATTACGAAATGTAAATATGAATTTTTTAACCCTAATATAAAGATTATGTAAAGGCACAATTGGAGTGTGTTAAACTATAATTAAGGAAGCAGACAGAGGAGAAAATTATGATACCAATTCTTGATTCAAAAAGACAATATGCCAAAATCGGCAAAGAAATTGAAAAGGAAGTCCTTGAAGTATTGGCTTCAGGCTCTTATATTTTAGGAAAGCACAATAAGGCACTGCAAACGGAATTTGCAAACTTTGTTGGAACAAAATATTCGGTAGGGTTAAATTCAGGAACTGACGCACTGCACCTCGCTTTAAGAGCATTAAACATCGGCAGAGGCGACGAAGTTATTACAACAGCCTTTACATTTGTTGCAACAGCAAGTGCAATAGGTCTGGCAGGCGCAACACCGGTATTCGTTGATATTAATCCCGATACCTTCAATATTGACGCAAACAAAATAGAAGCGGCAATTACCCCAAGAACAAAGGCTATAATTCCTGTTCATTTGTACGGTCAGCCTGCAGAAATGGATAAAATAATGGATATAGCAAAACGCCACAATCTGAAAGTTGTTGAAGATTGCTGTCAGGCTATAGGTGCCGAATACAAAGGTCAAAAAGTAGGTTCATTCGGTGATTTCGGCTGTTTCAGCTTCTACCCGACAAAAAACCTCGGCGGTATGGGCGATGGCGGTATGATTACCTGCAACGACGAAGCACTTTATAACAGAATTTTGGCTTTAAGAAACCACGGCGGAGCTATCCGTTATTATCACGATGAATTAGGTGTAAATTCAAGACTTGATGAAATTCAGGCAGCCATACTAAGAGTTAAAATGAATTATATCAACGAATGGAATGAAGCAAGAAGAGAAAATG
>JAEEGL014686037.1_pt1 | contig 18295 bp, 14 predicted proteins | sample 9134231 | NCBI WGS metagenome assembly JAEEGL01 (sample SAMN16246548, study PRJNA631951) | gut metagenome | biome: gut microbiome; feature: rumen; material: fiber-attached | host: Bos | place: Iran: Karaj | collected 2018-10 | reverse complement strand
ATCGTTCCTGCCCGTCTATCTCGACAAGAAGATGCTGAAGGTTGACCCGTTCCAGGTGCTCGACCAGAAGGGTGTCGGCCGTCGCATCAAGTTCGCTGTGAAGGAAGGCCGTGAAGTACGTCCCGACCTGCGCTGCGGTATCTGCGGTGAGCACGGTGGTGAGCCCAGCAGCGTGAAGTTCTGCGCCAAGATTGGTATGAACTACGCTTCCTGCTCGCCCTTCCGCGTGCCCATCGCTCGCCTCGCTGCCGCACAGGCTGCTGTTGAGGAGTAAACGTTTTCTTTGAATATTGAATTAACTCTCATAATAAGGCAGTGATAACGGAAAATACTGTTTATCACTGCCTTTTCTTGACACTGTGCCTATGAAACCAACAACTAATCGTAAAGTTAATATCTACGAAGAGGCCAGCCGCTGTTTACTGTGCCAAGATGCACCATGTACGGTGGCCTGTCAGACGGGCGACCCGGCACGCGCCATTCGTGCCATCCGTTTTGATAATCACAAGCCTGCCTTGCGCTGGGTAAAGAACTGTAGCGATGCCGACCTGGAACGGGCAGAGCAGGCCTGCATTCATTACAACTGGCCCATCCGCATCAAGGAAATGCTGCGCAGCATACATCCCGACGATGTGGACGACAGCCACTATCCCGCTCTTGACATCACCTTCTGCGGCATTAAGTGCGAAAACCCGTTCTTCTTGGCCTCGTCGGCCGTTTGTACCAACTACGAGATGGTGGCCAAGGCCTTCGATGCAGGTTGGGCTGGCGTATTCTATAAAACCATCTGCCTACAGGAGATTAAGGAAGTATCGCCTCGTTTTGATGCCATGCACAGCAATGCTACCCACGGCGACTTCTACGGATTCCGCAATATGGAACAGTTGAGCGAGAACCCTGTGGAGATGGATTTCGACATCCTGCGCCGGCTGAAGAAGGACTACCCCACGAAGGTGGTAGTTGCCAGCATCATGGGGCAGACCGAGGAAGAGTGGATGCGTCTGGCAAAGATGGCCGAGGAATCAGGCTGCGACGCAGTGGAACTGAATTTCTCTTGCCCTCAGATGAAGCATAAGGGCATGGGTAGCGACGTAGGCCAGAGTCCCGAACTGGTGAAGGCCTATACGGCTTGCGTGAAAAGCAGCGTCAATATTCCCGTCATTCCCAAGATGACACCTAACATCACCCACATAACAGAGCCTGCAGCGGCCTGTATTGAGGCCGGTGCCGATGCCATATCGGCCATCAATACCATCAAGTCGGTAACAATGGACAAGGATGCCGAAGTAACTGGTTGCCGCACCGTTTCAGGCTATTCAGGCAGGGCTGTGCGCCCCATCGCCCTGCGCCATATTCTGGAGTTGGCACAGATGGAAGCAAAGGCCGAACTGAGCGGCATTGGCGGCATAGAGACGTGGCGCGACGCCCTGGAGTTCATACAGTTAGGATGCGGCAACGTGCAGGTGTGTACCGCCGTGATGCAATATGGCTATCGTATCATCGACGACCTGGTGCTGGGCCTGCAGCGCTACATGGCCAAGCGAGGCGTCAGCCGGCTGAGCGAACTGGTGGGCGAGGAATTGCCCATATTCCTTAATCCCGACCATTTAGACCGCGACACCATCATCTATCCAAAGTTTGATAAAGAGCGATGCGTGGGCTGCGGCCGCTGCGAGATATCATGCAATGACGGGGGACACCAAGCCATCGTCTTCGACCATGAACTGCGCCAGCCACGGCTTAATGGCGCAAAATGTGTAGGCTGTCACCTCTGCCGCCTGGTTTGTCCGGCTGGTGCCATCGGCCTGACAAAACGAGTACCCAAAAAAGGCATTTCAAAATGAAACACAAGGCTGGATTCGTAAACATAGTGGGCAACCCCAATGTGGGAAAGTCTACGCTCATGAACCAACTGGTTGGTGAGCGCATCTCAATTGCGACGTTCAAGGCACAGACCACACGCCACCGTATCATGGGCATCGTCAATACCGACGACATGCAGATTGTCTTTTCCGACACACCGGGCGTGCTGAAACCTAACTATAAGTTGCAGGAGTCGATGCTGGCATTCTCGGAGTCGGCTCTGGCCGATGCCGATGTGCTGCTTTATGTTACCGACGTAGTGGAGAACCCTGAAAAAAACATGGACTTTCTGGAGAAGGTACAGAAGATGACCATTCCCGTACTGCTGCTTATCAATAAGATTGACCAGTTGGGTGATAGACATTTGGTGATGGCTAACCCCCAAACCCCAACACCCAACACCCAACACCCAACACCTAACACCCAGCACCCAACACCCAACACCCAAGAATTGCTTGCTGCTATTGTAGAGAAGTGGCACACGCTGCTGCCAAACGCTGAAATCCTGCCAATCTCGGCAAAGAATAAATTTGGCGTCGATATGCTGCTTAAGCGCATCAAGGAACTGCTGCCCGAAAGTCCTGCCTTCTTCGACAAAGACCAGTTGACCGATAAGCCTGCCCGGTTTTTTGTCTCGGAAATCATCCGCGAGAAGATACTCCTTTATTATGACAAGGAGATACCCTACAGCGTGGAGGTGGTCGTGGAGCGTTTCAAGGAGGATGAACGCCAGATACATATCAATGCCGTTGTCTATGTAGAGCGCGACTCGCAGAAGGGCATTATCATTGGGCATCAGGGAGTAGCCCTGAAAAAGATGTCTACCGAGGCTCGCAAGTCACTGGAGAAATTCTTCGACAAGCATATCTTCCTCGAGATTTACGTAAAAGTGGATAAAGACTGGCGCTCGTCAAAGAAAGAACTCGACAATTTTGGTTACAACCCTGAATAGGAGTGATAGGTAAAATGTGATTATTGCGACATTCAATGATATGGATACACAAAACATTATGACAAGCGAAACCATACTACAGGCTCTGATTGCCGCTTACGGTGGCGAGGAACGGCTGGTGGGCGAACTGCTGAAGCGCGAGCAGGGATGCAAGAAGCCCGTTACAGAGGAACAGTTGAAACGGTTGGGAGAGCATTTCCGCGACATCCAGCCAGTAGGTAATATAAACGCATTGCTGGGCCCGCAGGTCACCGAGGTGAGGCCGCAGTCGCTGGAGTGCGACGTGGTGCGCTTTCAGAACAACAAAGAGAAATGGGTGGCGCTGGTAGGCCTGCTCGACGGCTATCCCTACGAAATCTTCACCGGTCTGCAGGACGACGACGAGGGCATCGTGCTGCCTAAGTCGGTGACCAAGGGTAAAATTATCAAGCAGACCAACAGCGACGGCACCAAGCGCTATGACTTCCAGTTTGAGAACACGCGCGGCTATAAGATTACGGTGGAGGGACTGTCGGAGAAGTTCAATCCCGAATATTGGAACTATGCCAAACTCATCAGTGGCGTGCTGCGCTATAGGATGCCTATTGAGAACGTGATTAAACTGGTGGCCTCGCTGCAGTTGGGGTCGGAGAGCATCAACACGTGGAAGAACGGCGTGGAGCGTGCCCTGAAGAAGTATGTGCCCGGAGAGGCGGAGGAAGTTGAGAGTTAAGAGTTGAGGGTTGAGAGACTTTAGTTGAGAGTTGAGAGTTAAGAGACTTTAGATGATGGTTGTGGATAGTTGCATTGAACTGAAGGATGTGCGGCTGTATGCCTATCATGGCGTGCTGGAGCAGGAGCGTAGGGTAGGGGGAGAGTATGCTGTATCCTTACGCGTACATTATAATATATATAAGGCTATGGAGACCGACGACGTGGCCGATACGCTGAACTATGCCCTGCTGCTCGACATTGTGAAGCAACAGATGGCGCAGCCCTCAAACCTTCTGGAGCATGTGGCCGGGCGCATAGCCAAGGCCGTGCTGCTACGATTCCCGGAGGCCGAGGCTGTCGAACTGACCGTCACCAAACTGAACCCGCCTTTGGGTATCCGCTGTGCCGGGGCCAGTGTGTCGCTACACGTAAAAAGGGAAAAGGGGAAAGTGAATAGTGAATAATTTGCTACCGCTTTTAAAGAGGATAGGGAAAAGTGAATAAATGATAAATCTCAGGCCTGAATAACGGCTCTTTCGCAAAAAAAGCGTAATTTTGCAAAAGATTATGCAAGGTATGACAAGAAAAGTAGCGATTTTTCTGATTCTTATGTTCGTTGGGGTGGCTTTAGGTATGGCTGCCCCTAAGACGTTTACGCTGGTTATTGATGCCGGCCACGGTGGTAAGGATGCCGGGGCACTGGGTAAATACTCCAAGGAAAAGACCATCAACCTGAACGTGGCCCTGGCCTTCGGACGCTATGTGGAGCAGAACTGCCCCGACGTGAAGGTTATCTACACGCGCAAGACCGATGTGTTTGTACCCCTCCACGAGCGTGCTGCCATTGCCAACAGAAACAAGGCCGACGTATTTATCAGCATACACACCAACTCCCTGGGCAGCAAAAAGCCTACCACGGGCTTGGAGACCTACACCATGGGTATGCGCCGGTCGGATGAGAAACTCAGTGCGGCCATGCGTGAGAACGAAGTGGTGCTGATAGAGGACAACTACAAGCAGCACTATTCGGGCTTCGACCCCCGCTCGCCCGAGAGTTACATTATCTTCGAGGTGATCAACGACAAGAACATGCTGCAGAGCGTGGAACTGGCCAAGTCGATACAGCGTAATGTGTGCCGCACGGCCAACCGCCCCAACAAAGGTGTGAAGCAGGATGCCTTCCTGGTGCTGCGCGAGACGTCGATGCCCGCCTGCCTGATAGAACTGGGCTATATCTCCACGGCATCGGAAGAGACCTACCTGAACAACAAGACGAATGTGGATGCCATGGGGCGCGGCATCTATCAGGCTTTCGTGGAGTATAAGGCAAAGACCACTGGCAAGGCAGCACCCGCAAAACCTGCCAAGCCCGCTACCCCGGAATCCTCGAAATCTCAGGGAAACCCGGACTCTTCGGAAACCCTGGAAGCCCCGGAATCTCCGGATATCCTGGTCACCCCGGAAACCCCGGGCACCCCGGCCCCCCAAAAAAAGCCAGCTACCCAGGACAAGCAGGACGCCCTGGTCTACAAGGTGCAGTTTATGGCCAGCGACCGCAAACTGAATGCTGGCGACCGCCAGTTCAAGGGTCTGAAGGACGTAGACTGCTATAAAGACGGCAAGATGTGGAAATACACGGTAGGTGCCACCACCGACTTTAACGAGGCGCGTCGCCTGCGTACTAAAGTGGCGAAGACCTTTCCGCAGGCTTTCATCGTCACCTTCCGCAATGGCGGACGGGTGGAGCGATAATATACAACGACTTACAGTTTAACAGTTTCTATTATAAAGGATTATGAAGTTTCTGACTAACGAGGTGAAGATTGCATTGGCAGCCATTGCAGGTATTGTGATTCTGTTCTTTGGACTGCAGTTTCTGAAAGGACTGACCATTTTCTCGTCCGACGAGAACTACTATGCACGCTTTGGCGATGTGAGCGGATTGTCGGCATCCAGTCCGGTCTATGCCAATGGCTACAAGGTCGGCGTGGTGCAGAAGATAGACTACAACTACGCCCGTCCCGATAAGATCGTGGCGGTGATAGGCCTTGACAAAAACCTGCATGTGCCCAAGGGCACGCGTGCCGAGATTTCCAGCGACTTGCTGGGCAACGTGAAACTGGAACTGAAGTTCGGCCCCAACCCCGTAGACTTGATGGCTGCGGGCGATACCATCGAGGGCGGCATGGCCAGCGGACTGATGGGCAAGGCGGCCAATATGATACCTCAGATAGAGGTGATGCTGCCCAAACTGGACTCCATCCTTGCCTCGCTCAACACGCTGATGCAAGACCCGGCCATCAAGAACTCGCTGCACAACGTGGATGACATCACCGCCAACCTGAGTAGCACGACGAAGGAACTGAACCAATTGTCGGCACAGTTGAACAGCCAGATGCCACAGATGCTGGGCAAGGTTGACGGCGTGCTGACAAACACCGAGGGCATCACCCGCCAGTTGAACAATCTGGACATGGCAGCCACCATGCAGAAGGTAGACCGCACGATGGCCAATCTGGAACAGACCACGGCCAAACTAAACAGCAACGACGGTACGCTCGGCCTGTTGATGCGTGACCCCGGGCTTTATATGAACCTGAATGCCACGATGCGCAGTGCCGACTCGCTGCTGATAGACCTGCGCCAGCATCCCAAGCGCTATGTTCACTTCTCGGTGTTCGGTAAAAAAGACAAGTAATTTTAATTTTGTCTAAATAAAAAATGGGCTGAAAGGCTCATTTTTTGTTTTGTAAAACGTTGAATAATAATTGGTTTAATATGTGCAATGGCCTTTTTTGATGAAAAAACGTGAAACATTATAATTGCCGCAAAGATAGTGAGTTACAAGAATTGTACACACAGGGGTTAAAACAGGCGATTTGGAGTTTTCATTTTTTTTTGCGAACTTTGCACTCGCAAACAGCGCATGACATAATCTTGTACTGGAAAAAAAGCAAAGTTTAATACGCTAACATAAAACGCCTAAGATGCAGAATAATCATAAGGCGCTTTGGGATAACTGCCTCCATCTCATCAGGCAGAACGTCACGGAGCAGACCTTCAAAACGTGGTTCGAGCCCATTGTCTTCGAGTCCTACGACGCGGATCAGCAGACAGTGTTGGTGCAGGTTCCAAGCCCGTACATCTACGAGTATTTGGAGCAATACTACGTGCGTCTGATGGCGTGGTCGCTACAGAAAAGTTTCAATGCAAATGTGCGTCTGAAGTACAGGCTGGTAACTGACAAGGAGAACAAGAAGGAGCAGGAATGGGAGAGCGATGGCCCAAGCGTCGTCGATGCCCCGCAGCCCACCATCCGTGGCAACAAGTCGCCTACGATGCTCGATGCTGCCCTGCCCCAGAACCTGAACCCCCGGCTTGATCCTAAGAAGGACTTTGAGCACTTTATCGAGGGCGACTCCAACAAACTACCGCGCACCGTTGGCCTCACCATTGCCGAGCATCCGGGCAAGTCGACGTTCAACCCCTTCTTCGTTTTCGGACCGTCGGGCTGTGGTAAGACTCACCTGATCAACGCCATCGGCATACAGTGTAAGAAGATGTACCCTCAGAAGCGTGTGCTCTACGTCTCTGCACGCCTGTTCCAGGTGCAGTACACCGACTCCGTGCGCCAGAACACCACCAACGACTTCATCAATTTCTATCAGACCATCGACGTGCTGATAGTCGACGATATTCAGGAGTGGATCAGTTCGCCCCGTACCCTCGACACCTTCTTCCACATCTTCGACCACCTGTTCCGCTTAGGCAAGCAGATTATCCTGGCCAGCGACCGCCCGCCCGTAGACCTGGCCGGTGTGAAGGAAAGACTGCTCACCCGCTTCTCGTGCGGCCTCATTGCCGAACTGGAGAAGCCCAACGTGCAACTCTGCATCGACATCCTGGAGTCGAAGTGCCGCCGCGACGGCCTGAAGATTCCCGCCGAGGTTATACAGTTTATCGCCAACACCGCCAACGGCTCTGTACGCGACCTCGAGGGTGTGCTCAATTCTCTCATGGCCTATAGTATTGTCTACAACTCAAAAGTCGACATGCGCCTGGCCGAGCGTATCATCAAGCGTGCCGTGAAGGTGGACAACCACCCGCTCACCATCGACGACATCCTGGAGAAGGTGTGCCAGCATTTCGGCGTCACCCAGCAGCAGGTAATGGGCAAGAGCCGCAAGCGCGACTTTGTACAGGTGCGCCAGGTGTCGATGTATCTGGCTCAGAAGTACACCAAGATGCCTGCTTCACGCATCGGACAACTCATTGGTGGCCGTGATCACTCTACGGTCATTCACAGTTGTTCCACCATCGAGAAGCGCCTGAAAGTAGACCAAGCTTTTGTCAGCGAACTCAACAGTATCGAGAATTCTTTCAAGTTGAAAGGATAAAATAAGCCCATTTTCGTTTTTTTAACAAAAATATTATACGGAGTCTTCTCAAGATTCCGTATCTTTGTATCAGAATAAATCTTCCGATTAAAAATCTATGATCCTAAAACGTATATTCGGACTACTGCTAATGCTATTTATGACTGTTGTTGCCTGCGCCGACAAGACCGGCGAGGCTGATAAGTCTGCACCCGAATATATAGCCTTGCGCGACTCTACCTACAACGCTTTCAACGAAGGCGACAGCGTGCGCTTCTTTGCCGCTATCGACCGTTTCGAGAAATACTTGCTGAAACAGGGCGACCTGCATGCCTACTACACACAGCGCTGCAACGAGATTGTGTTCATGCTCAACAGGAAGAGCATCTTCGAGGCATACAAACTTGGCAGGAACCTGTCGCAGGAATTGCGTGAGCGCAACCTGGAAAGCGAACTGTATATGGCCTACAATATGCTGGGACATATAAATAAGTATTGCGGCAATAAGGACGTGGCCCGCAGATGCTTCAACGAAGTGCTGCGGCGCATGGAGGAGGAAGGCTACTACGAGAGCATGCCGCCTATCTATATGAACCTGGTGAACCTGGAGATAGACGATAATCCCGAGGAGGCCGAACGGCTGCTGGAAAGGGCGGCTCAGGTGGCCGACTCTGTGGGGCGCAGCCGTATAGACATTGACACCTATCGGGCTATCCATGCCTTTAAGTCGGGCGACTTGGAGACGTTCGAAACCGGTTACTTGCAATATAAGGACAGCCTGGCTGCCGGCCGTACCTCGGTGCATGGCGGTGAGTTGGAGGCTTTTTATTTGTTGAGCGAAGGCCGTGTCGACGATGCTGTAAATAAGATTGTGTCACGCTATGGTGAAAGCGAGAGTTACAACTACCTGTCTTTCATCTACGAATATGTGGGAGACTGGTATCATGCCTACGAAATGAAGAAGAAGGAGATGGAGGTGTCCGACTCTATTGTCGGTGTCATTTTGAGCAACAGCATGCAGGGCATCCGCGATGAGTTGCAGGTCTATGATGCCGAGCGCCGTGCGGCCCGTCAGCAGATTTTCACGCTGCTTGCCATTACCATCGGCCTGCTTGTCATTGTGGCAGGCCTGATAGCCTTCTCCATCATTCGCCGCCGTCATTATGCGGAGTTGCGTAAGGCCCGCGACCGTGCGCTGGAGGCTGACCGCATGAAGACGGCCTTCATACGCAATATCAGTCACGAGATACGTACCCCCCTGAATATCATCAGCGGCTTCACCCAGGTCTTGGCCAATGAGACTGACAGCGACCCCATGTCGCGCAAGGAGCATCGTGACATTACCGTGACGATGATGAGGAATGCCGACATGATTACCTCGCTGGTAGACGAACTGCTCGACCTGTCGATTATCGACTCCACCAGCAACCTGGGCCGCAACGATGTTGTGCAGTGTAACGAACTGTGCCGCGAGGTGGTTGAGGCTGCCAAGGGACAGGCGAAGGAGGGCGTAGAGATGGAGGTGCAGTCGGAGGTAGACGACGACTATCAGATGATGACCAACCGTGCCGTGCTGCGCAAAATCCTGCAGCCGCTTGTCGACAATGCCATCAAGAATACCGAGAAAGGTTTTATCCGCATAGCCATTCGCAAACTGCCGGCCGCCATTGCCTTCGATGTGGAGGACTCGGGCTGCGGCATACCGGCTTCGGAGGCAGAGCGCATCTTCGGCCGTTTCGAGAAACTCGACGACTTCAAGGCCGGTCTCGGCTTGGGACTGCCGCTGGCACGTACGCTGGCCCAGCGCTTGGGCGGAACCCTGAAACTTGACACATCTTATACTGGCGGTGCCCGCTTTGTGGTGCAACTGCCATTGACGTAAAGAGGTGAGAAGTGAGAGGTGAGAAGTGAGAGGTGAGAAATAAGTAATGAGTGGTGAGAGAATTAGATTGGCCGTGTGGTCGTTTTGGGGATTGGTATGGTGCATGATAGGCATCCTGCCAGCATCTGCCGATGGTATTGATGATATTCGCAATGCATTGCAGGCGTCCTCGATTTCCCAAGTGCAGGAGAAGGTATATGTGCATACCGACAACCAGTGCTATTTCGTGGGTGATACATTATGGTATAAGGCTTATGTGGTGAGGGCTGACAACTTGCAGCCCACCGACATGAGCCGTATTTTGTATGTGGAACTGTTGTCGCCCGATGGCCTGCTGGTGGAACGTCAGAACATCGTAATCAGTCAGAAAGGATATACCTGCGGACAGTTTGTGCTGAAAGACTCGCTCTACTCCGGCTATTATGAACTGAGGGCCTACACCCGCTGGATGCTCAATTTCAACGTGCGCCACCATCGCTACCGAAGGGATGAGACCTGGTGGTTCTACAACAAGCAGATGGCCGCCGACTATTTCCGTATCTGGGACGGCCTCTATTCGCGGGTATTCCCGCTCTACAGCAAGCCCGACGAGCCTGGCGACTATGATGCACGCCGCATGTATCAGCGGCCGAAGACCCGCATACCCCGCCAGAAGAAAGACAACCTCGTGGTGACCTTCTATCCCGAAGGTGGCCACTTGATACAGGGTGTGGAAAACCGAGTGGCCTTCGACTGTACCGACCAGCACGGTGAGGCCGTTAATATCAAGGGCACAGTTGAGGCCGACGGCATGCAGCCCATCGACATCAAGACAGAATACATGGGGCGTGGCTCGTTTCTGGTTACGCCTACCGACAAGCGCCTGAAGGCCCACTTCACCTTTCGTGGCCAGGATTATAGCGTATCGCTGCCCAAGGCCGAGAAGCAGGGCGTGGCCATCCGACTCGACGGCGATCAGTTGACTATCAACGCCGTAGGCCTGCCGCAGGACAAGGAGTATGGCCTCTCCATCCTCTGCCGCGGAAGAGTGTTGAGAGTTGAGGGTTTAGGCTTGAGAGTTGAGAGTTTAGGGTTGAGAGACGTTAGTTCCGACTCTGACATCCCAACTAAAGTCTCTAAACTCTCAACTCTAAACTCTCAACTCCCAACTAAAGTCTCTCAACTCTTAACTCTAAACTCTCAACTCCTCCCAACGGGTGTCAACGACTTGACCATCTTCGACAGCGACGGGCAGATATTGGCCGACCGCCTCTTCTTTGTCAACAACCACGACAAAGACGGCGACCGCATCACCACCACCCTTGAACCCACGCACACCTGGCAGCCCTACGAGAAGGTGGAGGTGCCTGTGCAACTGCCGTCAACCACCGAGCCTACGGTGTTCTCGCTGTCTGTCTTCGATACCAATACCGATGAACCCACCTACAACGACGGCAATATCATGACCGACCTGCTGCTCTCCAGTGAACTCAAGGGATTCATTGCCCATCCGGCCTATTATTTCGAGAAGGATGATGAGGCCCATCGCCGCCACCTCGACCTGCTGATGATGGTGCAGGGCTGGCGCAAATACAAGTGGGAGGAACTGCGAGACACCGCCCGGCAGATGCGCTACCAGCCCGAGACGACCATCACCGTTGAGGGATATGTCTACAAGATGCTGAGCCTCAACGATGTAGAACCCGACGAGATCAGCGGTTGGCAGGACGGCGTTGGCATGATAGGCCATAAGAGCGCACAGGAAGAGGACTATCAGGATCCTTTTACCGGCGACTCGGGCGAGGGCGGCGAAATGGCCGAGCCGGTCACGTCAGCCGATACTTGGGCAGCCACCGATGTAGAGTATGGCTCGCTGGGCAGTGCCAACGATTTCCTGGGTGTCAACCATGGCAACCTGCGCCATGAGGTGCTGGTTGAGGCAGAGGTCTCCGTGGCCGGACAGGTGGCCGGCTCTGTGCAGAAGACGAAGGACAAGGGGCATTATATCTTTGAGATACCGCCCTTCTATGGCGATGCCTACCTGAATATGAAGGCCTACAAGGAGAGCGACTCCATCAAGAAAAACATGGCCTCGCGCAAGGACACGAAGATTCTCGATGAGGATGCCTATCCCGACTACTATGTCAAGCGCGACCTCTTCTGGCCCATGTTCACCCACGACTACACCTACTACGAGAAGCACCAGCCCGACTACGACGAGGAGATGCTGATCGACACTCTGTCGGACCTCTCGATGGAGAACGACGTACACCAGTTGCAGAACATCAACGTGAAGGGCCGTCGCCGCGGACGCCGTGCCATCGACTGGAAGAAGCCGGCCTTTGTGATGGATGCCTACGACATATACAACGAGATTACCGACCGTGGCCTCTCGTTCGGCAAACTCGACATGCGACAGTTTCCCGTGCAGATCTGCAAGTACCTCTATGGCAACATGAACCGCTACACCTCGTATAATGTTGATGCACGCATCGACGGTGCCGTCTACTACCGCAACTATTCACCCTTGTCGGACCACGCATCCGAGGCTGAACAGGCCGGCCTCTTCAGGGCCAACCGCACGCCGCAGTACCTCTATAAGAACCTGAAGTTGAAGCGTCTGCAGGAAATTCGCGTGTTCAGCGACTACGAGCCGCGCACCGAGGACTCCACGATGGTAGAAGACCGTTATTCGGCCGATGCCACCGTCGAGATGGCCACCTTCCCCGACGACGCTGTGCAACCCACCTTCCGCGACCGCCACATAGTGTTCCACGGCATCAATATGGCCGAGAGTTTCTATCAGCCCGACTACAGCAACCGCGAAGTGGGCACCTCACCAGCCGACTACCGCCGCACCCTTTACTGGAACCCTAACGCCGTCTGCGACGAGCAGGGATGCTTCACCGCCACCTTCTATAATAATGGCAAGCAGACCCGTCTGCGAATATCCGCTGCCGGCATCACCCCCGACGGCCGCTTGCTTTATTATTGAGGATCAATCTAAAAACATTTGGCCGTTTTTATAATAAATCTCAAAAAAATGTGTTTATAATTGGCCAAATCGATTGTTTTTTATATCTTTGTGGCCAAATAGCGACATAATATGATAGGACGCAAGGTAGAGCAAGAGCTTCTTCAAGAGGCTATAGATAAGTCAAGTATAGGCTGACGGATTCATTTTGTCTTTTCTATCTCAAACATGTGAAGAACAACCGTAATGCTACGACATACTGGCAATCATCCTTTAATTCACCTTCGATGATCGCTTGGTCTGGCTATGCTTTTGAGGATGTTTGTCGTGCACATATCAAGCAGTTAAAAAATGCGTTGGGCATAGGTGACGTTACAACTCGCGAGTCGTCATGGATTGTTCCCGGAACCGAAACTGAAAGAGGTATGCAGATAGACTTGATCATTGACCGCGATGACCGGAAGATATGTCTGTGCGAGATGAAATTCTCGCAAGGTAAGTTCTCGGTGGGTCGTGATTATGCTGAAACAATTCAGGATCGTATCCGTCGCACGATGGAGTTCACAGGAAACTGCAAACCGGTAATCAGCGTGCTTGTTACCACATACGGTTTGGAGAGGAATGAATATTCGAGTAAATTCCAGAAAGTAGTGACAATGGACGACTTGTTCCGTTTTTAATTGTCGCTTCCCGTTTTGGCAAGTTCTGACCCTCTACGCTTGCATTGAAAAGATGCCGCGACCCATCGCAGGCGGCGGCACCAGGAAAAAACTTTATTTAGATTAAACTCTATAAACTGGCAGGGGCAGGTCTTCACAGATTGGCCCCAGCCTCATATATAAACAATTCTATAAAATCTTCTTATTCGTCTTCGTCCCAGAAGCCGATACCACGGCCGAGGGCTGCACCTTGGGCTTCTCCCTCTTGCAGTTCGCCTTCTGTCACTTCGCCATTAGTAAGTTTAAATGGTGAATTGGCTATTATATGCTGTACCGTTATCTTTATAATTGCCGTTGTAGGCATGATATAGTTCTTTTTCATTGTTCAATCCTCCTGTTTTTACTTAATTATCATTTTCTTTCCATTCACAATATACAGACCTTTGACAGGCTTTGACACGTGGCGACCCTGCAGGTCGTATACCTCTCTATTCAGTTTTTCGCTCTCTGTCAACGTAGCGTCAACACCTGCGGCATCATCAAAACCGATGGCGATACGGGCGGCTTCAGTTGCCGACTGCAAGTAAGCACGGTTCTTGCCTACTACCTGACCATTGGCCTTGTAGAAACCTACCACGCCATTCACTTTGTTAAGGATATAGTTATAAGGTCCGGAGCCTGTAGCCACCTCAGCGCCCGTACCACGAACAAAGGCATTGTCGTCATCATCCCATGCTGCAACACTCTTCACGGGAACCACGAATGTGCCTTCACCTTGCAAGAGAACGCCTTCGTTGGATGGAACTTCCGTTACCTTTTCAAAAGCAATTGATGTACCGCTAACAGTAGCCCTGTAAGCCTTCACGCCAAGGCCAGAATAATCCAGCCCGAAATCGCTGGTATATGTGGCATAGCCAGCATCAGTCACTTTCACGGCCTCGGCAACAGCAGACATCTCATCCGTGTTTTTAAGACCTTTTGTAGTAATGTAACTAGTAATATCTGCTTTAACTATAACCTTGGTTGCACCAATATAGTAATCATGTGTAGTAAGTTTGAAATTATTACGAATGCCACCCGAAGGCAATTGAACAGCGGCTGTATTGTTTACATCATCTTCATCGGGATCATCAGCAATAGCAAGGTTCGACTCACTTGCCCCAGATCTGTCAAAATTACTCTTACTTCCGCTACCATAACTACCTACAATATAACCTGTCACATACTTGTCATTACCTGTAGCAGTACCATCAATCACTTCTGCTACCGAATACGGAGCCTCAATACTTCCTTTCTCATTAACAACCGTCACTACGCAGGTGGCCGTATAACTACCATCATCGGTAGTCACCGTAATGTTGGCAGTACCGGCAGAGACACCAGTTACGACGCCTGAGGCCGAAACTGTTGCAACCCCTTCAGCATCTGATTCCCAAGTAACCCCCTTGTTTGTGGCTTTAGCAGGAGAAATGGTAGCCACCAACGTCTCTGTCTTGTCCTTTTCGATTGTGGTAGAAGGCTTCACCGACACGCCAGTGACTGCAACGTTGGTTACCGTAATGGTCTGGGTGGTCGTTTTGGTGGCGTATGTAATGGTAACGCTAGTATTAGCAGGCACCAGGTTGTTTTCCGGGGCGATGGTGTAGCCTGTGACAGGCTTTGTCCATGTGTCAGGATTGCTCATCTCGCCAGTGCTCAGCGATGCAGTAACCTCCATGCCTGTGGGGTCAAACGAATCGCCAGTATCGTAGGATGTCTTTGTTGGAGGCGTAGTAACTGAGATACTCTGAACGGCACCGACGCTAATGTTTTGCGTCGTCTCCTGGCCGCCGTATGCCACCGTAATGGTCTTTTTGCCAGCCTCGCTCAGTGTTGCGCCGTTAGTTATAGCCGAGCCGCCCATTGTCATGGTGTAACCTGAAGTAACATCGTTACCGTCAGCATTCAGCACAAAGCCCGTCATATCTAAGGTCTCGCCAACCTCGTATCTTACCTTTGAAGGTGCAGTCTTGACAGACAGGGATGTGACGGCAACGACAGGATAAGCGTATGTAATAACAACTTTACTAACCTGTATAGTTGTATTGTTGTTTCCAGAATTCTGACAATTTTTTAGTGTAATAGATGAAACATCTAGCCCGCTGACTGTTGCAGTTCCATTAGAAAACGAAAAAGTGGAAAAAGAGCCGCTATTATCTGTGTCGTATTTCAGGATGGTGCCTCCATTAGAACTCGTTACTTCTATTGCAGATATTTTATAACCTTCATCTGCGGTAAAGGTTGCGCTTGCCCCATCCCCATCAGACCTATGTGCGTAGATACGCAATGTGTTTGAAGTTACAGCAGGGGCACTACTAGCACTATTTGCTGCACCAGTTAAAGTGATGTTGCCGACTTTTCCTGTGGCATTTGAGCCCATATTGCCACCAGAAGCCCAATTAAATGTGGCATTGTCTGCCCACACACACCCGCTTCCTGCTACGAGGGCGCATAGCAGGAGCATCGTTTTGATAAGTAAAAATTTTTTCATACCTTTTTTATTTTAAGAGTTAGTATAAGTCTCTTTTCAACTGGCAAGCCTGTACTAAACCCTATATATAAAAAAGGTGTGCGCAGACCCTCCATACTCCAGACCAGGTCTTGCACAACCTTACATACCGTATATTGAAGTCTGCGCACGATGGCGCATAACTCCAATGGTATGTATTTGCTCATTTTTCCTTTCTGAGGTGCAAGTTCGGTCTGGAATTTGAGCAGCCTGCGGGTCCTTCCCGCAAACGATGGTGCAAAGGTACGACAAAAAAATAAAACCGCAAAGGATTTTCGCGGTTTTATTGTAATAATCATTATTTTCTCTTTGATTCTTTTGCCATTTCAGAAAAAGTTTGTAATTTTGCATGGTGGTCTTCCGTGCACATAGGCGCGGGGCTATGTTACTATTCTTTGTGCTTAGGTATTCTCACGACCTCGAAAGAGAGAGTAGGGCATCCAGTCCCGCGCTTCTATACAATACTAATCCGTGCGACATGGGGGCTGGGGAGCACACAAAAAAAACGGAAGATTATGAAAGAGAATGGTATCATGGTCGATTTTGAGTGGGCCTATAACCAGGAAATAAGTTCGCCCGATCTCAAAGACAAGAGCCCTGTCTGGGTAAAAGAGTATGTCGAAGGCTGGCGCGAAGGATACCTGAGCGGTTTTCTTATTGGTTATGCAGAAGCCACGATTAAAAATGTATGTAGGATGAAACGTGTTGGAATGTCATCCGAATTAATATCGAGATGTACAAGCCTTTCCCTTGATGCGGTCAGCATGATTACAGCGGAGTGATGTGTACACACAACTTGGGCGGTGAGAACACTCACCGCCCAAGGTTGTTGATGGTCTCGATGTCGAGTCCAGTGTATTTGGCTATCAGATCTGAAGACATGCCGTCGGCCTTCATGCGGAGTGCATTCTCGCGCTTAGTCTTCTCTTCACCTATGACTTCGCCCTCGGCCAGACCTTCGGCTCGACCTTCGGCTCGACCTTCGGCACGACCCTCGGCCAGACCTTTCTTTACACCCCGGGTAAAGCCCTTCTGACTGGCAGTGCGGAAGGCACCGTCCAGGTCGTGGTAGATCTTCTCACTCTCGAAATACTTGGCATACTCTTCCTTCGAGAGGTTGGCAGTTTGGGCCACGTCGAAGAACTTCTTGAAGATGCGCTCCTGCAGGGCTGCCGGACGCTCCAGCAGACGCGGAAGGTTCTTCAGGGCATAAAGCCACTTGTCGAAGAGCGTCTCCAGTTCGTCCTCAGTCTTCTTGAACTTCGGCATCTCAAGATAGATGTAGGTCAGATTGTCGTAAAAGACCTCCTTTTTCTCCACGTCCATCAACTGCACCACATGGTGATAGTATTCGTCGTCATCCTTGTCCTCGTCGAACACAAAGTCGAGAATACCGATGGTGTAGACGGCCTTCATGCCGAATTTCCACCTTCCCTTCGCTCCCTGCGTGCGGATGGGGAACGACGAATAGTAGACCGAGCGGTCCTTGAAATACTGCTGGTCGGCCTTCTGCATCTCGATGATAATCTTCTCGCCCCGCTCGTTCTCGGCATACACATCGAAGACGGCACGGCGGTCTTCCTTCGTGTCGCCCAGTTGCTCCGACGGTATCAGCGTCAGGCTTTTGATGACCTCCTTGCCCCGCAGCAACTCATTGAGGAGCGCAAGCGTGAACTCCTTGTTCGGCTCTGTGCCAAACAGGTATTTGAACCCGTAGTCGGTATAGGGATTGATGTATCTGCCTTCGAATTCTTCCATAATATGATAAGCCGCCCGCAGTTTCTTCCCGCAAACGATGGTGCAAAGATACGACAAAAAAATAAAACCGCAAAGGATTTTGCGGTATTATTTAAGTCTTTTATGTAAAGTCGTAGGATTTTGGCGCATATCCCCAATTAGGGTGTTCATTATGTTATTCCCACATTCTGTATTTTTTCCGATGGCGCTCCCTCTGTAGGGGCAGGCCCCGTGCCAGCCCGATATCCCGTGAAGGACACAGACGCTTGCCCTTTTCACCTGCGAAAATTGCCCCTTTGGGGGCATCGGGCTGGCACAGGGCCTGCCCCTACAGTCATTCTTCTGGCGGTTTTGACATCCGTTGTTATTTAGTTATTACTTCACGATAACCTTCTTGCCGCCCATGATATTCAAGCCCCTTTGTAAGGAACTGATTCGCTGGCCTTGAAGGTTGTAGATATGATGATCCTTTTCTCCATGATTATTAACTATTGTCTCAATGCCTGACGTCTGGGCTTCAAACTGTCCGGTGAAGGATTCATCGCTATTCTCAATGGTCACGGTGTAGCGGCCTTTTGCGTAGGCCGAGATGTCGATGCTGAGGGCTACGACGGTGCCAGCATTGACGGATT
>JAEEGL010751216.1_pt1 | contig 18295 bp, 11 predicted proteins | sample 9134231 | NCBI WGS metagenome assembly JAEEGL01 (sample SAMN16246548, study PRJNA631951) | gut metagenome | biome: gut microbiome; feature: rumen; material: fiber-attached | host: Bos | place: Iran: Karaj | collected 2018-10 | reverse complement strand
GGATTTAACTTGATTGGTGGAACATGGACTGTTGGTAGTGGTCATGATGACCAGACAGCTCAGACTACAGGCGCTGCTAACATCATGGACGGTACGACAAAGACTGGTAAAGACAGCTTTACAATGACAGTTCCTGCTTATTCTGGAAACTTAAGCGTTACAGTAGCCAGTGTAGTTTCTGTAAATAATAGTAACCGTACAGACCTTGCCGGTAATGAAGAAATCTTTACGATGAAAGGTTCTTCTGTAAAATACACAGCAGAAGATAACCGCTATCTTGCTGTTTGGAATTTGGGTAACTATTTTAAGAATACAGATGGAAATGCAGAATTACAAAAGCCTGTTATGACAGCGGATAGGGAAGGAAACCTTTATGCTTCATGGGCTGCGCAGTCTAACTCTAATATTATGTTTAGTTACGGTGTAAAAGAAAACTCTAGACCTATTTTCCGATTCTATGATCAACCATCTGTTTATACTTCGGTAACATTTGATATAAAAGCAACAACCAGTGGTGGAGCTTTGGTAGGATTTATTCCTGAGCATCAAGGTACAGGTGGTACTTTTGCAGTAAATGCAATGTCTAGTGCTACAATAGTTGGAGGTATGGGTGCTATTCAGATTCCTTCTAATGTTATAGCTGCAAAAACAATGAATACTGATGCACAGAATGTTCGTGTAGAGGGTAATCCAAAAATGCATGGAGATGGTCAAGAAAATGTTGCAACAACTAATAGAAATTATAAAAACTATTCTTCATGGTATAACCTTGCAAATTATGGTATGAACAGACGTTTGGGTTCATTTGAATCTCCAAATTCTGCTAGATATGGAAAATATTTACATACAATATGGTTTGATAATGTTACAGAAGGATTGAAATATTCTGTCGTTAGTACAGATGATTCTTCAAAATATGAGTTTAATCCTGGTGCAATTGTAGGATGGATTGTAATAGACGGAGGCTATACAGGACAGGATAGAGTTCATTCGTTTGATACAACGAGTGATAACAATCGACAGAATAATACATTGTATGTAAATGGTTCTAATGCACATACGACTCAGGGAACTGGAACTTATAATGCACGATATTCAGATGATATCTTCTATGACTCAGTAACTACTTCTACGACAACCTCTGTAACTGTAGGTAATGGCTCTTATAGAGACAAGTTTGCAGTAGGTGATACTATTGCATTACTTGGTAATACAATTGGTGCTTATCAGATAGAACTTCGTACAATTTCTGGAGTAAACGGAAATAAAATTAGTTGGACTGAAGATTATAGCGGAGAAATCAATTCAGTAACAATCTATGGTGGAAATATGAATGTCGTTGGTGGTAATGCTACGGCAAATTATAACAGTTTCACGCCAGCTGAAAATCAATCTTCTTCAGCCGGTAAGTCTTCAAGCATCGATGTTGATACAAATGGTCGCCCTGTTATTGTATATCAGTCATCATCAGATTCAACTTTAAGAATTGCCCGCTTTAAGACAGATGTTACTGTAAGTGCCGCAAATATGGGCCTTGCAGCAAACTGGACTCGTACAGTTGTTCCAGATGTTTCTTGTTCTGGTGAAGTTTCAGCAAAGGTAGATAGTGGTAACAATCTCCATATTATGTACAAAAATGATGACGGTCAGCTCTGCTATCTTTTTGGTACTCCAAGTGGAAATACCTATAACTTCAATAAGCCTGAAATTATAGACGAAACTGGTTCTATGGATTACGGTACACTTTCTGTAATTGAAACGGCTACAACACGTATTCCTTGTGTAACATATTTGAACAGTGCCGGAACTGCACAGGCTGTAAAATATGCAGTACGTTCTTCTGCACCTTCTTATAGTGCAAGTACAAATACAAGCACAACCACAGGTTTAAGTGAAAACTGGGACTTCATGATTCTTCCATCTCTTGGAAGCGGTCATTATGCCGTAAAAGAAAATCAGGTAAGCCTTGAAGCCCGCAAGACTGGTTGGACAGGAGACAGCGACACTCTCCAAAACGGTGGTGAACAGGCAACCGCAACTCCTTTAACCGTTCAGGCCGCCATCGCCTTTAAGTCAACTCAGTTTGAAACTGCCTACTTAAAGACCGAGTAATAACCAAACCTCACCTTGCCAATCCCGGTAAGGTGAGTTATATTTACAAGAGGAGGCTTGCTAATGATTAATGTATTTATTGATGAATTTACACCTTGCCTCAAAGATAATAAAACTGGAGAACTTGTACAAACCGAAGTACTTCGTGTTTGTCGTAAATCATTCTTAAAAAAATATAATGAAAGAAATGGATGGTATATCAATTGGGATGAACTAGTTGACGACAATGAAGTTTATGCTCTTGTTGTTGAAGGGTCTGTGGATATTCAAGGGCTTGTAGCACTTCACAAAGATGAAAATGCAAAAGCTGTATATATAACATGGATGTGTTCAAATCCTGAAAATAATCCTCAAATAAATGAAATTGTAAAATATCAAGGAGTTGGTGGACATTTATTTGCAATTGCTGCAAATAAATCATTTGAATGGGGGTATGATGGTATAATGTATGGATTTGCTGCTGACGAGGCTCTTCTTAAACATTATATTGAAGTTTTTAAAGCCGAATTTATTGGAATACAGCACCCATATCATTTTTTAATTGATGAAGAAAATGCTAAAAAAATAACGGAGTTTTACACTTATGAATGGACAAATGACAAAATATAAGGAAAGCCTGTTAAAGACCCCCAAACCAATTCCTTTTAGTGAAATAAAAGGTACAATGGATTATCGTGGTCTTTTAGCATATGCAAAGTCTCAAGGTAAAAAAATTTCTGAACTTACACAACTTGAGAAAAAGAAGTTTTATACCGAGTAAGATTCCCATAGTCTGCATCGAAACCGCCAAGCGAAAAACCATGCTGTATGCAATGTATTGTGGCGGGGTATTTTTCAAGAAAGAAAGAAGGAATCTTAACAGATTATCTTGATCGCAAATCGCGGGAAGAAATTTCACAGGGAACAGGATTACCGTTAGAAAAAATCCAAGAACTGGCTGAGGAAAATTCTTAAAGTGAAGTTGTATAAATCTTGCCAGTCATAAACAAAAAACAACTTGCCTGCAAAGGCAAGTTGTGGTATTATTACAAATGAAAGGCACTTCGCAGTTTTGCGTCTTGCCTCCATAGCTTGGATGTCCTTACGGACAAAGCCTGCCTATAGTGGTGCGAACACTTGGCGGGCTATTTTTTTATTCCTTTACCTTTTTTCCATCTACGGAGAAGGCGCTGAATAATGTCGATGAAAAGTTGAATCGCTGAAATCAGCAAATCCAGAAATTCATACAAACTCATAGCTGCCTCCTGAAATAAGTAATCTACAAGCATTGCTGCAAGTAGTCAAATTTCGGAGACAAGACCGCCATTAACTGCGAAGTGCCGGGTTATAGTATATACTATACATCCTAATTCCTCAATACTAAAATATACAAAAAATGTAAATAAAATTTGACAATACCCGCAATCCGTACTATACTTTACCCATGCTCGATTCATTAAAATATTTTAGGGAACAGAATAATTATTCTCAGAGTGCTGTGGCGTCGTTTCTCGGGGTTTCACGACAGATGTATATCAAATATGAAAATGGGGAAGTGGAACCTCCTCTTAAAACGGTTGTTCAGCTTGCACATTTTTACCGTGTTTCTTATGATGTTCTTATAGATGATAAAATACCGGGTAAAAAAACTTATGATATTCCTCAAGCGCAGCCTCTGAAAGTGGCATCTCCCGCACCTGCTTATGGCTTCCCCTCATCCAGCGACTCTTCATATTACTTAAAATCAATAATGGAAATGCTGCCAAAACTCATTTATGCAGAGCAATTAAAGGTTCTTTCAATGCTTTCTGGAATGGTTCAAAAAGAAACGGAAGAAAAAATTGTACCAGACCGTAAAATGCAGGCATACACAAAGCTTCTGGCGCTTAATGATGAACTTCACCTCAATTCAAACGGTCAGAAATGGACTCGAGAGGAGCTTTATGAGCGATAAAACAAAAGTTTTTTTTGATTCCAATATCCTTGTCTATTTTGCAGACGGGGTAGAGCCTCAAAAGCAGTTAATTGCAGAAAATCTAATTAAAAATGCTGTCATCAACGACAACGGTGTAATTTCCACCCAAAGTCTTCAGGAATTTTTTGTCGCAACTACACGCAAACTTCTTTGTACTAAAGAAAAAGCAAAGGAATATCTTGAAAATTTTAAAGATTCGTTTAGTGTGGAGCAGGTTTCTGTTGCACACATCCTGAAGGCTGTAGATATCTGTATAAAAAATCAATTTTCCTTCTGGGATTCACTTATTCTGTCTGCTGCCATTCAATCCGGCTGCGTAATCTGCTATTCCGAAGACCTCACGAACGGGCAGATTGTCGAAGGCGTGAAGATTGTGAATCCGTTTGCTGCTTGATAACTGTGAAAGCAACAGAAAATCTTAAATAAATTCCCCAAAACCCCTCTTTTTTTTTGCTTTTCTTCCATTTTTAGTATAAAATAGATATGCACTATTTGTATTATCTGTATTTTGGGGGGAGTGTTCAGAAAATATTTATGGTGTTTATGGGCAAATCTGCCGATAATTGAAAAGATAAACTATGACTATCTTTTCATCAAAAGGAGTTTTAAAAGTAGTATGAAGTTTACAAAAAGTGTATTTGTTTTGTTTTTCCTATGTTGCATCTCTGGTCTTTCTTTTGCTCACGGAAAGGGCGATATCGAAGAAATAGATGTAGATAATGTTAACAGCTACAAGGAAACCTTCGATCTTGAGGGTAAAACCCAGAAAAAGGCTGTAAAGTATAACATTATGATTACGGCTACTGACCTTGGTGGTAACGAGCATGTTGAAGGTCCGTTCAACTTGTATGTTGACCCTGAGTCTGATCGTCCTATTTGTGGTATTACTAACCCGTATACAAACATGCGCGTTGTCGGCAACTTGAATATCGTTGGTACTTGTGTCGATGATGATGGTGTTTCTAAGGTTGAACTCCTCCTTGATGAAGGCACCGAATATGAAAAGCTGGTTGTAGCAGACGGTAAAGAATTCTGGTCTTATTATCTTGATACTAATAACCTTGAAGAAGGTCCCCATACAATCAAAGTTACCGGTTATGATATTAACGACGAACCTGTTGTAAGTAAACCTGTAACTCTTACATGGCAGCTTGACCGTAAGCAGCCTCTTACTGCCGTTGAAAACATTGGCATGGGCCAGCTTGTTTCAGGCAATGTTAATTTTAAGGGTACTGTAAGCGACGGTAACGGTATTAAAGAACTCTACTATTCTGTAGATAACGGTGGCTTCTGGTTCCCTGTTAAGCTTTCTAAAACTAAGCAGTTTGATACTGTTGAATTCTCCATTAACCTTGATACACGCAAGTTCCAGGATGGCCCTGCCGTTCTCTGGTTCAAGGCTATTGATAATGCAACTTCTGAAGGTGCTTATTCCTTCCTTTATTATATTGATAATACTAAGCCGGATGTTCAAATCGTTTATCCTGAAGAAGACGCCGTAAACGGTAAATTCACAATCGCCGGTTTTGCAAAGGATGATGTTGGCGTTACTGATCTTTCATGGACATTCGGTGATCAAAGTGGTGTATTTGACCTTGTTCCTGGTAACCCTTACTGGGCTGTTACTGTAGATACAATTGGTCTTAAAGATAAATCACGCAAGTTCAGCGTAAAAGCCGTTGACCGTGCAAATAACGTTGTTGAAGTTACTAAAACTATCCTCCTTAATCAGGAAGATGATAAACCTGTCGTAACAATTACAGAGCCTGCTGCTGGTGAAGTTTTTGCAGGTGATGACAAAGCTGTTTTCGTTCGCGGTTTTGTTACTGATGACGAAAATGTTGAATCTGTAAAAATCCAGCTCGACGCAAATGAACCTGTAGTTCAGTTTACAAAGGGTTCATATTACTTAGAGCTTTGTAAAGCTTCTGACCTTTCTGCCGGTAATCATAAAATTACTGTTACCGGTATTGATGAAAATGGGGTAGAGGGTAATCCTGTTACCGTTCAGATTGTTTCAAAGGGTGCTGCTCCTGTATTTACTCAGGGTGCCGTTTCTTCCGGAAAAGAATCTGTAGATTTTGTAAACGGTATGGAAATCCATCCTGAAGCAGGAAAGACTTTCTCTGTAACTGCTTCTTCTCCTCTTGGTATTAAAGAAGCTCATATTGAAGTTGCAGGCCAGGAGCCTCGTGATGAAGTTCTTAAGAATGTTACTTCATACACTGTTTCAATTCCTGTAACTCCTACTTTTGCTAAAGGTCTTGTTCCTGTAACAATCACTGTTACTGATGTTATTGATCGTACTACTGAATATAAAGCTTTCTTCTATGTAACAAATACTGCAATCGTTAAAAATGATGATCCTATCGTTGTGTTTGACGACAGCACTGTTGCAGAAGACGGTTCTATCATAAATAATCCTGATTTCCCTGTTACAGGTTATGTTATTGGCGGTAACGCTGCAAAGATTGAGCTTGTTCCTGAAACTCCATTTGCCAGTGCATATCTTGACGGAAACCTGATTAAGCTTTTCCCTGGAAATGCTATTGGTGCTTCTGAACCTGTTATCGTTCGCGTTACTACAGACAAGGGTAAGGTTGCAGAATCTCGTCCTTTGACTTTTAAGAATGATAACGTCATTCCAAATCTCTTCATCAATAACTACTACGATGAATCTGTTGCCCTCAAGGCTCGTCAGGATCAGATTAAGCTTACCGGTTCTGTTAAATGCGAAACTGGTGTTGGCAGCTTGAAGTATCGTCTTCTTGGTGTTGAAGCTCTTCTCGATAAGAACGGAACTATTGCAAAAGTAACTCCTCGTCCTATTGAAGAAAGTTACCAGAGTATCCCAATCGAAACAGACGGAAACTTCTCTCTTAATCTTGAAACTTATTCGCTTCCAGACGGAATGTACATAATCGAATTTATTGCCGAAAGTGCAGGTGGTAATCAGGTTGCTAAAGCCTTTGCCTTTAATACTCTTCCAGAAATTGAAGAAGTTGGCGGAAAGCTTCCTGCTGCTAAACCTTCAATCGTAACCTGGATTGATGCTTTTGATGTTTATGCTATTGCTACATATCAGGGCGACCTTGATGAAAACTTCAAATCTTTCCCTCGTTCAGAAATGGAAGAGGGCGCTAATGCTCTTGTTTGGGGTACAAGCAAATATACTGCACAGAAAGCTCCAACTCTTGCCGCAAATATCGTAGAAGTTGACGGAAATCCTTACTTCAGCGGTATGCCTGTTGTGCTCCCATACGGTAATTCTAAAGAGCCAAAATACATGAAAGTTTACATCGACACAGGTGCTGCTGTAAGTGCCGTTAATTATGAAATTACTGGAGAAGAAGTTGCTGGTGGTGATGTTCGTCAGACTGGTTCAGTTAAACTCAACAAGCCTGAAGGAACTCGCTGGGTAGCAGATATTCCTCTTAATAATCTTCCTTCCCGCGTAAACAAAGTAAATATTACAATTAAAGCCGGCTCACTCCAGCAGGTTATCAGCGGTTCAATTACCGTTATCCGCGATACTTCAATGGATGTTACTGATGATCAGGAAAAGATTTACGGTTGGGCCGATGTTGGAACCTTCTTTGATACTCAGGATAAGAACTGGGTACTTCTTGACGGTTCAAAATATGTATTCTATGCAAATGTAAACGGTCCTATTAGAGCAGAACTCGAAGGTAATGCAGACGGTCTTTCTATTGAAACAAACGACAAGTTCATTACTTTGTATGCTTCAAAGGATGGTACTTACAATAATGTTGTTCTTAAAGTAACAGACCGCTTTGGTGATGTATTCAAAACTGATGCAATGAACTTCCTTGCAGACTCTGAAGCTCCGGAACTTATTCTTCAGACTCCACAGCTTCACGACTGGCTTTCTGATGTTGCTAAGCTTTCTGGTACTATTACTGATGCTCTTGGTGTTCGCCGTGCTGAATTCTCTCTTGATGGTGGAGAAACATGGAGAGACATCCCTCTTAGGGGTGATGCTAAGGGTCTTGGGGTAACCTTCAGTGAAGATGTAAACATTACATATATGGAAGACGGTCTTGTTCGTCTTGATCTTCGTGCTTACGATAACGCAGGCCATGTTGCCCTTGTTACAACTGCTGCCTTCAAAGATACTACACCTCCACAGGTAACTGTAATTGAACCTCTTTCTATTGATATTGTAAACGGTGAAAACCTGATTGCATTTAAGGTAGAGGATAACGGATGGTTCAACAAGGTTGAATACCTTATGATTGCAGGTGATGGCCGTGATGAAAAACGCAGCGTAGTTCCAATTGATCCTCTTGTATACACTCATGTTGGTACTGAAGATCAGCCAATTGACGATATCATGCAGTTTATCTTTACTGATGATGCCGGAAACAGAACTACAATTGAAGGTTGGGACTTCACAATCGATAACAAGTCTGACCTTCCTGTTGCAGAAATTCACGTTCCTGATGAACTTCAGGTAATCACTCGTGACTTCACAATTTCTGGTGTTGTATACGATGATGATGGTCCTTCTACAATCTGGTATAAGATTGACGACAACGAATATCAGATGTTGCCTGAACCTGGAACAAGCTTCTCTATTGATGTTCCAATTTCGACAATGACAGATAATGAGCATACCGTTTATGTATATGCAGTAGATATCAATGGTGTTAAGGGTGAAGTTTCTCAGAGAACCTTCCGCATCTCTCTTGAAGAGCCTAAGGGTGCAGTAGAACTTCCTACAATTGATACTTCTGTTCGCGAAGTTATTACAATTTCGGGTGTTGCAAGCGATAAGAACGGTATCATGAAGGTTGAACTTTCTCTTGATAACGGTAACAGCTACAACGATGCCGTAGGTCAGGAAGAATGGTCATACAAGGTTGATACACGCGCTATTCCTGGTGGTACTCAGGTTGTATTCCTCCGCATTACAGATAATTACGGAATTAAGGGCTTGTACTCAAGCTTGATTAATATTGATAACGAGGCTCCGGATATTTCTCTTGATTTGCCTCTTGATGACTCAACTTCAACAGGTCAGCTCTTCTTCTCTGGTTATGTATTTGATAACGTAGAGATTTCCGATTTGTACATCACTATCAGAAACATGGAAAAGACTTCTGAGTCTATTAAGCGTTCTATTCCAATCAACAGTATCATTGGTGAAACTCTTGATATTACAGATTTGCCAGACGGCTTCTATAACGTAGAGCTTTCTGGTGAAGATAAAGCCGGAAACAGAACTAATGTAAGCCGCAACATTCACCTTGATAAGTCTAGGCCGCCTGCAGTTGTAGACGTTCTTTACCCACTCAACGGTGAACACAAGAACGGTAACTTCAATATTTATGGTCAGGCTTCTTCTAATGTTGAAGGAAAGATTTCTTCTCTCAAGCTTTATGTTGATGACAAGTTTGTAAAAGAAACTTCACTTTCTGAATCTGGATTCTTCAAGTTCGAAATTACTCCTGCTTCAGAAATCAACACTGGTGAGCTCGATATTGACGGTAATCCAATAAAGACTATCGTAACAGATATGACTGATGGAACTCATACATACTATGTAGAGGCTGTTCTTGAAGACGGACGTAACGTTCCTTCTATTACACAGACAATTACATACAGTTCAATCGGTCCATGGATTACACTTGATAACTTTACTTACGGTGACTTTGCAATGCGCAGACCTTACCTTAAGGGTAGAGCAGGTTACAGCCGCGATCCTGAAGAAGTTGCTGCTGCTAAAGCTAAAGACGCTACTAAAGAGTTCAAAGACATGGTTGCTGCTAAGACTGTAGCAAAGGTTGAATTGAGCTTTGATAACGGTAAGACATTCGAAGAGCTTTCTGAAAATGACAAGTGGCTCTATCGTGTAGAAAATCAGGACTGGGCAGAAGGTTATCACTTCCTGCTTATTCGTGCAACAATGAAGAACGGTGAAGTTGCTATTGAAAGAACAATCGTTCAGATTGATAACACCGCTCCAACTGTTCGTCTTATTGCTCCATCTAACGGTGGCCGCTACAACCAGATGCTCGAAGCTTCTGGACTTTCTAAGGATGAAGTTGGCCTTGATAAGGTAACTATCTCTCTGCGTAAGGGTGATAAATCTTCATACGAAGTTCCTTCATTCATTCAGGGTCTTTATGTTGACTTCCACTTCTGGGGTGCTTCATTGTTCGAAGTAGGTGCAGGTCTTACCTTCTTTGATGATAACGTTAAGCTCCAGTTTGTATATGGACAGTACACACAGGAACAGCGAGATGCAGTTAATACATTCCTCAAGCGTAATCAGTCAGAATTGCGATACGGTGGAAATATCTTTGGTGGTAAACTGCTTGCCAACATTTCTACAATTCCGTTCAGCTTCTTCTTTGGTCACGACTTTGACTGGCTCAGTGCAAGTATTGCTGTAGGTGCTCAGTTCAACTACTTCTCAAGGACAAACTCTGGTTCGGGACAAATTCTTTCTGCCGTACTTGGTCAGCTTGAATTCCCTAGAGTTCATATAAGTGAAATTAAGGCATTCAGTACGTTCTCAATGTACTACGAGTATTCTCTGTGGTTCATTCCATCGGACGTTGCTAGTGATACTATTAAAAAGCTTATTCACCAAGGTTCTATTGGTCTTCGTGTGAATATTTTCTAGTGTGAGTTTTGTTAGTTTGAGGTGCTATGATGTTTAGGAGAAAACTCAAAACCTTTTTACTTGCTCTTATTCTGTGTTTTACGGCAAGCGGTTTGTTTGCGGTAGAGGAATATGTTAGTAAGGTTTATAAAGAAATAGACATAATATTTGTCAAACAGGCAGATAAAGAACTTGCAAATATCCTCCGTGAAAATGTAGAAGATAAATACTACTATTTGATGGAGAACTACACTAAGAAAAAGGTTCGCCGCCTGATTATTGATAATGAATATGAATTTGCCATGACTGCAATTTATATCATCATTGATAACAACATTGACGGTGACTTTGAAGATGAAGATGCCGTAGACCTTTATGCTGCAATTGCCGAAGCGTATGAAATTCAGCAGCAGTATGAACTGGAGCAGGAGCAGAAGGCACTTGCCGAAGCTGCAAAGAAAGAAGCAGAAAAAGAAAAGCTCATTGCTGCAACTCAAAAAGATTACAATGTCGTAACTACTGCTGAAGGTAAGCAGGTTTATGTTTCTTCTAAAGATGAACGATCAGAAAAATACCGCTGGAATGCTAATTTTGGCATGATTGATTTTGGTATCGTTACTGCACAGGATCTGGAAAAGCCTCTCATGGCAGAAGGTATTTCGCTTGATTTTACATACGAATATGCCATTCCAAAATCTGTAGTAATCGGTGGTGATTTGTTCTTTGACTTTAAGTTCATGGAATTCAACAGCGGTCCAATGGAGTTCAATTTTGAAATTGCTCCAAAGGTAGCATTCCCATTTGCACAAAAGCTGTTCTTCCGTTTAGGCTTCAGCGATCTTGGTGTTCTTAAGAATAAACAGGAAACCATTGCTGCAAATGTTTCTGCAATACAGAATGCACTTTATGGAAATATTGTTTCGCCGTTTATTGGCGTTCAGTTGAGCAATGCAACACTTGGTGCAATTGGTCTGAATCTTGATTTGAATTATCTTCTTGGTGGTCTGATTTCGGGTGACTACCAGGGATTAAGCTTTAAGGGTTCTGTAGCAATTCCATTTGCAGAACTGGAGAGAGTTAAGCTTGTTTTCAATCTCGGAGCAAGAGATACACTTTTAATACGAAAACAAAATGGTATGGAAAACCATCTTAGCGCTATCATAGGATTTGGAGTTGAAAATGTTATTAGGTAAGTATAAAAGAATAATCGCAGCTTTCATTTTTGCTTTTGTTGCAGTTTCTGCATTTGCGGCAGACACATCGGCTCTTGTAAAAAAGCAGCTCACAGCCGCAGAAGATGCTATGGACGAAGGTGATATTGAAACAGCTTACAAAAAAGTAAACGGCGCACTTCAGATGATGAATGACGAAACAACACCTACTTTGAAGGCGTCTGTAATAAGTGAAGCAAAGCTTATCTATACAGAAAAGCTTAATGCTATTCTTGAAAAATATGACGGTGCTGCTTTGAGCGAAGTTGTTATTATGCTCGATAAGTATTCTGATATTAAAAATACAAAGATAGAAAAACTTCTTGCTCAAATTGAAGAAAAGCAGAAAATCGATGCAGAAAATCAGCGTAAGGCAGAGCTTGCTGCAAGTGAAGCAGCCGCTCAGAAACGCCATAACGAAGAGCAGCAGTCTATTAAACAGCAGACTCAGGCTCTGGAAAAGCAGAACGAAGCTCTTTCTCAGCAGCGCGAAGCAATGGAAAAACAGAATGAAGCCATTTCTAAGCAGGCTGAATCTCAGGCAGAACTTGCTGAGTCTATGAAAACTCAGGCAGAAGAGCTTGCTAAATCTAACGAAAACAGCGAAAAGAACCTCAAGGCAATTCAGGAAGGTTTTGCCGGAATGCAGGATACAATGAGCGAATCTACTAAAGCTCAGACAAAATCTACAACAATCATGGTATTCTCTATTGTAGGAATTGCCGTACTCATTCTTATAATCGTTCTTGTTGTAATTGTAATTGCACGCCGCAGTATGAAACAGCAGGCAGAACGACAGGAACAGTACATGCAGGCATTCCGTCTTATTGCAGAAAATACAGGCAATACAAACAGAATCATGCTTGGTGGTGCAACAGACTTGTATGGTCAGAGTGCTCCTCTTAAGCTTGCAGGAACTTCTACCTGGGCACCTGCTGCTGCTTTGCCGGACGTTACATTTACTCCTGAAGACGAAGAAGAACTTAAACAGCTTGCAGTTAAGTGTGAAGAAATCGGTGCAAAGATTGATCAGATTACAAACCGCAAGAACAATTCAAAGAACGTTAGTGAACTTGTATATAAGCTTTCTATGCAGCTTGGACTTTCTCAGGGCAACTCAATGCTCAACTTCTGTGCTGCAATGATTTATGATGCAGGCTTCCTTGGTGTTGATCCAGGCATTTGGGAAGCAGAAACTCTTACCGACGAGCAGAAGAAAGAAATGCATAACCATGTAAACATTGCAGAAAAATATCTTGATTTTGTTCCTAAAAAATACTGGGAAGTATTTGATGATGCGTCTAAAAAGCACCACGAAAACATGGACGGTTCAGGATATCCTAACGGCTTGAAGGGTGATGAGATTCCACAGATTGCACGACTTATTCGTGTTGCAGAAACTTATGTTTCAATGTCCAGCCGCCGTAATTACCGTCAGGCAATGGATAAGGAAACTGCAATCGAAAAGCTCCGCGAACAGCCAGGCTTCTATGATTCTGCAGTAGTCGACACTCTCGATCAGATTGTATAAGTTTTTATAAGAATCTGCCGATAATTTAAACATGAAAAATTTCCTCATTAAGATAATGTTGCTTTTATGTCTGCCTTTGCAGATTATTTATGCTCAAAATACTAATCCTTTGTACCAGCTGCCTGGTAAAATAAACGCTTCTGCAGAATCTTCCAGCGATGCAGATGTTTTTCTTGTTGGTTCAGATTCAGGCTTATTTAAAGTTACTTCCTCAAATAATGTTATACCGCTTTGGACAGAAGCCCGCGTAGATCAGATTATTCGTGTAAATCTTCCGGAATATATTGGAAACTCAATTGCAGGTACTAAAGAAGGGTGGTTTTTCCGCACTCAAAAGGGACTTTTTTATTCCCAAGATTTGAAAACCTTTATAGAAAAAGATAACGGCCTGCCGTTTTTGACAATCAAAAAATACGACGGTAAGCAGGCTATGCTTGTAAAGCAAATTCAAGAGCTCAAGGATTTTAGTGTTAATCCGCTTAATAACAGCCAGATGGTTACCGCCACAAAAGACAGCGTTTATTATTCAAGTGACGGCGGCGAATCATGGAAATCGCTTGGTTCAATGAGTAAAACAACTCCGGGCGTTAAGGCTGTAGCAGTTGCAACCTTAGAAGGAGAAACTGTTGTCTTTATGACTCATCCTATTTTCGGGCTTTCATATATCATGCCTGACAAACCAAAAGCCATGTGGAATGATATTGAAGACGGCTTTATAAAAATGCAGTCGCTTTCTTCTCCAGATGAAATTGCAGATATTCTGCCAGTCGTTCGCACAAATGCCGATGGTTCTCAATATACAGAAATTTATCTTTCTCAGTCTTATCTTCCAAATTTGTATCGCCTTGACTGGAATGCAAAGGCGGGTGTTCTTCTTTACAAGGGCACGGAACCTGTTGATTCTTTAGACGGCCTTTCAATTATGGATGACGTTCTCGTTTATACTCATCTTGAAGGAATTGGTTCTCTTGATATAAATACATTAACAAGTCCCGGCAGTCCCGTGATGTTTAATAACTGGACAAAAGCATTTGCTGCTGTTCCAGGCATGATTAATTCTGCATGGGTGCCTCAGACACGAAGCGGTTTTGGAAAGGGCATTTTATTAAATGAGCTTTGGCTTTTGTATCCTGGCACTGTAAACTCTCCTTATGCAGAAAAGGCCAACGGTAAAAAGGCTGTTTATGCTTCGGCTTATCAGTGTCGTAACCAGGAAGGAATTAATAAGTTCAAGAAAATAATTAAAGACAGGAATATGAATGCCATTGTTATTGATATGAAGGATGATTATGGTTATCTGCGATATCAGACAAAGGATCCTTTGCTTTTGGAAAAGGGTACTGTTTCAAATTACGCCGTTGATCTTGAAAAATTTATTGATGAATTCAAAAAAGAAAATGTATATCTTATTGCCAGAATCGTTACCTTTAAGGACCGCTGTTTAACAAAATATGGCAACGGAAAATATGCAGTATGGGACAGCAAGTATAATAAGATCTGGACCGGTATTAAAGGCTATGAAGATATTGTAGATGAAGAAGGAAACGTTACGGGCAGCGAAACTCAGTATTATGATGAGCAGTGGGTTGACCCTTATTCAGAAGAAGTTTGGGAATACAACATTGCAGTTGCAAAAGAGCTGATTGCGCGTGGCTTTGATGAAATTCAGTTTGACTATATTCGTTTTCCTACAGACGGTTTGAACCTATATAATGCTAAATACCGTTGGCAGGATAAAGGCATGGACAAAGAGTCGGCTCTCATTTCGTTCCTGTCTTATGCCCGCGAAAACATTGATGCTCCTATTGGTATTGATATTTACGGTGCAAACGGCTGGTACCGCAGTGGTACACGAACTGGTCAGGATTCTGAGCTTTTGTCTGAATATGTAGATGTTATCGGACCTATGTTCTATCCAAGTCACTTTGAACAGACCTTCCTTAATTATGCGCCTTATGCCGACAGAACTTACCGCATTTATTATTATGGTTCGTTCCGTAATACGATCATGTGTCGTAACCGTTCTATAATCAGACCTTGGGTTCAATCCTTCTATCTTGGGGTTAGTTACGACAAACAGTATTATGATGAAGAATATATCCGAAAGGAATTCTTTGGTGTTCGTGACTCCATAAACCGCGGGTACATGTGCTGGAATAACTCCGGTGAATACGGCATAACGCCTGCAGATGTTACCGATACCGAAAGCTTTACGGGAACTGCGCCTGAATCCAGTTGGGAATTTAAAAAGCCTGCAATTGGTACAACTATGAAGCCGCTTGTTTTGTCTGCAGATGATCTTGATCTTTCAATTCTGGACAGCATCTTAAATCTTTATGCTCCGGATGATGACGATTATTACTCTCCGTTATTGCAAAACTCGAACGTAAAACGGTATCATAACTAGGTATGGCACTTAATCAGTACACACCTGAAGAACCTATTTCCTCCATTGCTACAGCTCTTGCTCCAGCCGCACTTGGCATTGTCCGCGTTTCGGGAAAGGGCTGCATTGAATTAGTAAGCAAAGTTTTTTCCCGTCCGCGTGCCTTGTTAGACGCACCCGGTAATACAATTGTGTATGGGTGGATAGAAAAAATCGACGAAGTAATGTGTGCCGTTTACCGCGCTCCAAAATCCTACACCGGCGAAGATATGGTAGAAATATTCTGTCATGGCGGTCCTGCCGTTGTAACTGCAATACAAAACCTTATGCTTCATTCCGGGTTTCGTCAGGCAAACAGAGGTGAATATACCTTCCGCGCTTATATAAACGGAAAAACAGATTTGACAAAAGCAGAAGCCGTTCGCGAAATTATAGACAGTCATACTGATGATTCCCGTTCTCATGCTGCAGGACGACTTGCAGGTGCACTTTACGAAGAAATTGACTCAATCAAAAAGCTGATTGTAGATACGCTTGCTGCAATTGAAGTTGAAATTGAATATCCGGAAGATGAAGAAACTATTGCAGATACATTTGATAAAGCCGATTTGGAAAAGGCCGAACAGCGTCTTTCAGGTCTTGTTGCTTCCTGGAAGGGTGAAAAGCTTTATCAGGATGGAGCACGCGTAGTTCTTGCAGGCCGCACGAACGCAGGGAAATCTTCGCTTTTTAATGCAATCTTAAAAGAAGAGCGCGCAATCGTAAGCGACATAGAAGGAACTACCCGAGACTGGCTTGAATCGTGGGCAGGTATAAACGGCATTCCAGTTCGTTTGTTTGATACTGCCGGATTACGCAACACTGAAGATGTAATTGAAGCTAAAGGCGTAGAAATTAGCCGCAGCCTCGTTCACGAAGCAGATGTGGTTTTGTATTTAATAGATTCTGCACAAGGCATGAATGATGAAGATAAGGAATTTATTGAGGCCTGCAAGGTTCCGTTGATTGTTGTCTGGACAAAATCAGATCTGGAACCATCCCCGTCATTGCGAGGAGCGGAGCAACGAAGCAATCCACAACAAGCTCACATCTCTGCCAAAACCGGCTCCGGTATACCAGATCTCTTCAACCAGATAGAAGCTTTGTTGACTCAAGGCCTCGATACAGAACGCCAGCAGGCAGGTCTTGGTTCCGCCCGACAGAAGGATGCAGTAGCCGAAGCACTTGAATGTACACGACATGCGCTTGCCACTGCCGCCGACAACTATTCCCTTGATGCTGTCGTACAGGACCTTGAAGATGCGCTCGATTCCCTTTCTGAAGTAACAGGTGCCATCACTCCAGACGACATTTTGGGCTCAATTTTTGCAAATTTCTGTGTTGGAAAATAAATCAAAATTGATTTTCTGAGACTTCCCCCTCTTTGCATTTTATGGTATTATCTTATAAAAATTGAGGTGCAAAATGCTTAGGGGAAGACATTTAATACAGCCGGATGATTTGACAGTTTCGGAAATTGAAGAAATTTGTTCTTTGGCCGAACAGATTATTGTTGATCCAGAATCTTTTAATGAAGTGTGTCGCGGGAAAATTCTTGCGACACTTTTTTTTGAGCCGAGTACAAGAACCCGCTTGAGCTTTGAAGCTGCAATGCTCAGACTTGGTGGTTCCGTAGAAGGCTTTTCTGATGCAGACAACACGTCTACAGTAAAGGGAGAAACTCTTGCAGATACAATCCGCGTTGTTTCTTCGTATGCAGATGTTATTGCAATGCGTACTCCAAAAGAAGGAGCCGCACTTCTTGCAAGTAAATATTCTGCCTGTCCGATTATCAATGCAGGTGACGGCGGACACTATCATCCTACACAAACTTTGACCGACCTTGTAACAATCAGACAATTGCTGGGAAGCCTGGATAACCATGTTGTAGGCTTTTGCGGCGACTTGAAGTTTGGACGAACCGTTCATTCTCTTGCTGAAGCATTGCGCAATTTCAAGGGCAACAAGTTTATATTTATCAGTCCAAAAGAGCTTAGCGTTCCTGATTATCTTATTACAAACGTGCTTGAGCCTGCCGGTGTAAAATACGAAATTGTAGAAAGCCTTGATGAAGTTATAAGCGAAGTTGACGTTCTTTATATGACACGCGTTCAAAAGGAGCGATTCTTCAACGAACAGGATTATATCCGTCTTAAAGACAGCTACATCCTTGATGCAGAAAAAATGAAGCTTGCGCGCAAAAACATGATTGTACTTCATCCGCTGCCACGCGTAAACGAAATTACTCCAGAGGTTGATGATGACCCTAGAGCTGCATATTTTAAGCAGGTTAAGTACGGTATGTATGCCAGAATGGCACTTATTGCAAAACTAACGGGGGTAATTTAGCGGTGGTTGAGCTTGTCGAAACCACCTTATGGAGAAACTTATGTTAAACGTAAATACAATTAAAAACGGTCTTGTAATTGAT
>JAEEGL015261646.1_pt1 | contig 18296 bp, 16 predicted proteins | sample 9134231 | NCBI WGS metagenome assembly JAEEGL01 (sample SAMN16246548, study PRJNA631951) | gut metagenome | biome: gut microbiome; feature: rumen; material: fiber-attached | host: Bos | place: Iran: Karaj | collected 2018-10 | reverse complement strand
GGATTTTATTAAAAGTCTCCCACAAAACACTGTCGTCATATTCAAAATCAAAACCAGCCTCAACATTCACATACGCAATCGGGGCCTTGTTTTTTTCGTCATACGCAAGAACAAGCTCGTAAACTCTCGTACAAATATTCTGAATATCCATACCAATACTATAAGGGATAAATATTTAAAACACAAGTCACAAAAGGGGGAAGTCCCCCCCTCGTTCCAGCCTCCTCGACCGCCTTGACCGGCGGTCTGCGGTGTCTTCCACCGCTAGAAACTACGTTGCGAATACCCCTCTACAGGGAGACCCCGTAACGCCCCAAATCGTACTTGTGAATCATTGCGTAGCTGGCTGGTCGCCTGTGTGCGAAAATCAGTTCAAGCCAGAACCGATGAACAGCCGCTACATTGTTCCTGTATTTATTCACTATATTACCGCTATATCTTCCTCAAACCAGATCATTCATAAAAGGAAGCAATATCCTGGTCTAGTTGGTCGTACAAATAATTGCTTTCAAGCCGGAGAAACGCCGAGCGCGAAATATTTCTGCCGCCAAATCGCGCGACATGATCCGTATAAATTTGTGAATCCAAAAGCCGCCCGCCGCATGAACGGAAAATCCGCATAAAATTGACGAACGCGCACTTAGAAGCTTCCGGCACGAGTGAAAACATAGACTCACCAAAGAACATCGAGCCAAGCTGAACACCGTAAAAACCACCGACAAGGTTTCCGCCTTGCCAAGTCTCAAACGAATGCGCGTATCCAGCTTCATGAAAATCGCAATATCCTTCAATCATTTCGGGCGTTATCCAAGTGCCGTCGTGCCTAGGGCGTTCTACAGAAGAGCAAGCCGTAATTACAGCCCGGAAAGACGCGTCCATGGTAAAAACGAACTTTTCTTTTTCTGGCAAAGACTCGTTGCGGCGTAAAAAGCGATCCAACCGGGCCGGAACATGAAGCTCTTCTGGGAAAAGCACGAAGCGAGGGTCAGGCGACCACCACAAAATAGGCTCCCCCTCCGAATACCACGGAAAAATCCCCTGATAATACGCAGAAAGCAGCAAATCGCACGAAAGATCGCCACCATAGCATAAATACCCGTCCTGCGCCAGCTCCGGGTCAGGAAACTTGATTTTATGGTATCCCATAGGAAATAACTACGGCAGTCCGTTCTGCGTTCAAACCACAAACAGCTTTGCCGCCCTCTACAAGATGCCCGAAAAGAACTTCATCCACAAGAATTGAAGATATTTCGCTGTCTATTAGACGGCTCACGTTCCGCGCACCGTATTCAGGCGAGCAACCTTTCTCAGCAAAATACATCACACAATCATCGGTAATAGAAAGCTCCACTTTTTTGTGTGAAAGCCGTGCAGCTAGCTTATCAACCTCAGCACGAACGATATCTTTCATAACATCAATATCAAGGTGCGCAAACGGAACAATCGCATCAAGTCTGTTGCGAAATTCTGGCGTAAAAATGCTGCCCACAGACTCGTTGACTACTTCCTCAGTCTGCACGGCACTTCCAAATCCGATTAAAGGCTTAGCCAGTTCTGCGCCGCCTGCATTACTCGTCATTATTATTATCGTGTTGCGGAAATCCGCTTTCCGTCCCTGATTATCCGTCAAAGAAGCATAGTCCATTACTTGAAGCAAAAGATTGTATATATCGTGATGAGCTTTCTCAATTTCATCCATTAACACAACAGAATAAGGCTCGCGACGAATTGCATCCGTAAGAAGTCCGCCTTCCTCAAAGCCGACGTAACCAGGCGGCGAACCAATAAGACGGCTTACAGTATGCTTCTCCTGGTATTCGCTCATGTCAAAGCGAAGCAGTTTCAAACCAAGGATATCCGCAAGAGCCACCGCGAGGGCTGTTTTTCCAACGCCTGTTGGTCCAGCAAAAAGAAAGCATCCGGCTGGCTTGTCCGGATTTCTGAAACCGGCCCGCGAACGTTTTACAGCCTGAGCCAAAAGCGAAACTGCTTTTTCTTGTCCAAACACGCGTTTCGAAAGCAAAGTCTCCAAATCACGCAACTGGGCTTTCTCGTCCGCTGCCACGGAACGCTCAGGAACCTTTGCCATTTTTGCTATAAGTTTCTCTATAATATGTGTATCAACGACCGGGCACGCATCATCTTCATTGCTGTCAAAATCCGCGCCCCGTGGTGCCGCCTGAACATTCCTTGCTCCGGCGGCAGCCATTTCAGAATCGGCTTCGTAAGTGTTTTCAACTTTCTCTGCTTCATCTGAACATCGGTCAGTATTCCCTTTCCGACCATGAACCCCTGGATACTCAGGATGAATACGCATCCAAGCCCCAGCCTCATCCATTATGTCAATGGCTTTATCAGGAAGACGCTTTTCCTGAAGAAACTGCACTGACAACTCCACCGCAGAGACGAGAGCTTCGTCTGTGTAGCGTACCTGATGGAATTCCTCGTATCGTGAACGGAGTCCCCTAAGGATTTCGACAGCTTCCGCCGTCGTAGGCTCCTGTATCTCTATCTTTTGGAAACGACGCGCAAGCGCCCTGTCCTTCTCGAATGTCTTGGAATATTCTTCGAACGTCGTGGAACCGATACATCTGAGCCGTCCGTCAGAAAGCACTGGTTTCAAAAGATTCGCCGCATCAAGCGTTCCCCCGGAAACCGCACCGGCTCCGACAATAGTATGAATCTCATCTATATATAGAATAGAATTCTTCTTTTTAAGAAGCTCGTCAACAACTTTTTTCAGGCGATCCTCAAAATCTCCACGGAATTTCGCACCCGCAATAAGCGAACCCATATCGAGCGCATAAATAGAAACTCCGCGAAGAACATCAGGAACCTCTCCATCCACAATGCGCCGCGCAAGCCCCTGAGTAACGGCTGTTTTTCCAACACCAGCATCGCCAACATGGATCGGGTTGTTTTTCACACGGCGACAAAGGACTTGTATCGTCCGCTCAATTTCTGCATCCCGCCCCACAAGAACATCAAAACGACCGTCTGCCGCCTCTTCTGTAAGGTTTCGCGTATATCTTTCAAGTGCAGAGCGCGTATCTCTTCCGCGACGTAGCTTTGAAGCACCAGGACGCACGCCATTTTCCGAAATATCAGCCGAATCAGCATCATCATCACGCGCTGCATCGCGGTCATTGTCACGTAAAACTTCTCGTCCGTCATCGCGCTCGTTGTCGCGCGCATCATCACGCGGCACAGATTTTTTCAGTTCTTCCGCCTCGGCCGCGTCCAAAGCAAAGTTTTCTGCAGAAGAATACGGACTTTCTGTTCCATAGGCGTTGAAACTAAGAACTTCCATAAGGCGGAGCTTGTCCAAATGACCTTTTCGCAAATAATACGAACAGTATTCGCGAGAATCATCAAACATGCATACAAGCACATCCGTAAGCTCTACAGTCTTTTTTTCGGCAGCGGCACAATGCATAACTGCGCGTTGCAAAAGCGATTGGAAACCGAGCGTCTGCATAGGTTCCGTATCTTCCATGCACGGAACCTGCTTGTTAAGGTAGGAATATACGCCGGAGCGGATAAACTCCGTATCTGCACCACATACCAACAGAAGATCTTGTATTGATCCAAGTTCAAGTGCAGCTGCCAGAATATGTTCAGGTGTTACAAATCCATGTTTCTTTTTTCTAGCGGTTAAGACAGCCTTGTCAAGAACTTTTTGAAGCTCAATGGCAAGTGTCATGCAACCTCCAGCTCACAACGCAGAGGGAATCCGTTTTTACGGGCATTCTGTATTGTCGCAGCTGCGAGCGTTCTTGCTATATCAAAACTGTATACTCCGATAACAGCAGAACCTCGCTTATGCACAGTCTCCATAAGCGACACAGCTTCTGTTTCCGCTTTGCTGAAAATTTCCATAAGCAAAGACACAACGAATTCTTTTGTCGTGTAATCATCATTATAGAGGACGACATTATAACTGTCTGGTGCCGTAACTTCTTCTTCAGTGACTACAGCACTGTCGGCAAATTCTTCAATTCTCCAGTTCATTTTTCCATTCAAACAGTAGCTCCAAAATTCTTACTTTTTGAACCTACTCTACATTATAACACATAAATCGTTAATATCAGTCATTATGAACCGAAAATATTAATATGCAAAACGAATTTGATAATCAGGAATCGCTTTTTAGCAATAACGCAGGAACCGTACCATCTGTCGAAGTAAAAACCATCCAAAAACCGAAACGAACTTCTTCAAAAAAATCAACGTCAAAAAAGAAAGATCATATCGGTGTTGTCTACAACGCACCAGTCACGCTTACTTTCGCACTCATTTGCATTGTAGTTATTTTTTTGAAAGACAGATTCCAAAATCTTCCTATTATTTTCACCGCACCCGGCAGCCAAGCAAGCGATGTCGCTTTCAACTGGAAAGCTCCCATTCACTATATCCGTCTTTTTCTGCATGTTTTCGGTCATACAGATTGGAATCAGCTTACAGGAAATTTGGCTTTTATTCTACTGCTAGGACCTGCGCTTGAAGACAAATTTGGAAGCGGGCTTCTTGCCCTGATGATTACAATAACCGCGTTCGTCACTGGAATAATCAACGCTTGTTTTATACCGTCAGTACTTATGGGGGCAAGCGGCACTGTCTTCATGATGATATTGCTTTCTTCTTACACAACGATAGATAAAACAAAAATTCCGTTGACTTTTATCCTTGTATGCGTGACATACATAGGAAAAGAATTCCTTGTCAGCACAAGCACCGGAAACTCAGCTGTCACAATTATCGCACATATTGCAGGGGGGATTTGCGGCAGCATACTGGGATTCATGTCAGCAGATGCTCCCGGAAAAAAATCAAAGAAATAAAAAAAGGTGTTATACGGATTAAAACCACATAACACCTTTTCATCACAGAAAAACGTTGTTACAAACGCTTAAAATCTGTTTCATCCGTTTCCGCAAAGAGTACAGGATTTGTTGGAGTATTTGTTTTATCTCCTTCAATTACCATAATCTCTGTCGAACCTAAATAATTCTTGTTCTGAGTTCCGGCACCTCTTGTCACCAAGCCAATTACGACTTTTACCTTAGTTCCTTCCCTGACTTTTGTCTTGAACGTAAGCTGAACATCTTGACCGTCATTAGCCTCTTTGTTCTTTTCCGTTATTTTTTCCAAGTAATTCCTTTTTGAATAACTTCCGTTATCATCTACAGAATACAAAAAAGCATACACATCTATAGTTACTCTAGAAGTTGTATCTCCAGGATTTCCACCGTTAGCCAAATTAACACCGACATTTCCTACTGATTGCCCTACAGACGTAAAGAAATCACAACCAGAGAGAACAACGGCAAGCAACACAACAAAAACAACAGTTGCAATTTTATAGATTTTTTTCATAAAACCCTCCTTTATAGTGTAGGCAATGTTATGGTCAATTGAACTGTTCCGTACTTCGGCTTCTCAGGAACAACGACAGTTTCTGCAGAAGGTCTTACATATGACTCCGTAACAGCCTGCGGTGCAACCGGCACAACTTTCTCTGTTTCACTAAGCAACTGAACACCAGTATTGCCTGTGGTCTGTTGAACTTTATTTTCCTGCGGCGTAATGAAAGAACCGCCAGAAACAATAGCATTCTCGCCTGCATTTACATATACCGCACCTGGTACATCAGGATATGAGAAATCAAAATCTTCCCAAATGCCGGTGACAGACGGTTGTTCGGCTGGTGTCTCAACAGAAGAAGCAAGAGCATCAACTGATTCTGATGCCATTTGCTCAGCACCTACAACAGGTTCTCCATTTTCCGAAGAAGTTTCATCTGATGACGAAAGATCTGCGACCACAGCATTTTGGTTAAAAACAATCTTTGCTTCCGGACCTGTTATACACCACTTTCCTGATGTACCCACTACAGTTCCGTCCGAGAAGACATCGCCACTCGTTCCTCGTACAGAAGCGGTCGCAGCCGGTGTTTTTACAGAGAAACCGACGCGCTTGTTTTCTGCAGGTTTTACATCCGCAGAAATAGAACCTGTATCAAGATAAACAGAAGAAGCTTTATTTCCGTCCTTCTCGAAAAGCTGCTCTATGGTAAGTCGCGTCAGTGCCTTTACCTTTATTACAGTTTCGTCAAGTGCAATGACAGCTTCTGATTTAAAGCCAGTCGAAATTACAGAACCAGCAGACAGAATATCGCCTTTTGAAACAGCAACCCATTTATCGCCCTTCTGGACTTCAACTTTTCCACTTACCTCAACGACTCTAACTTCCACAGCACCTAACGATGCAAAAATACAACAAAAAATAGTAACAGCAAGAATCTTTTTCAAAAAAGACATATTCGCCTCCTAAACCCAAAATGGGCATGAAACACATTTTCCATCAGAATGAAAGCTGCGCCCTGACAGAACCTGTAAAGTATGAAACACGTGACGTGGCCATAGGTATCACCACACCACCAGTAGCAACCAAACAAACATCGCTTAACCACTGAAACTTAGCGCTCAGAGTTCCTTGCAAAACATCAAGGATAAATGACGATGAACCTTCCTGAGAAGTATACAACAGATCAAACTCTGTATTCGCAAGCCATTTGTCCGTCGGCTTAAACGAATAAGAGAGAGCAAGTTTCAGCAGATCAGAACAATGAATTTTCCCATCAACAGAAACAGGAATATCGGTGAACGGTATAAACCCATTCGTCGCAAAAACTGTAGTGAACGAAAGAGCAGAAGACAAGAAATTAGGATAGAAGGAAATACCACCCTTTCCCATAATTCCAACTTTTGTCTGTGAGCCGAAAGCAAATCCGAACGAGAAAGCCGCATTGTAATACAAAAGCGGAATTACAGGTCCGCGCGCACCAATCGTCGCATAAGAACGATGCAACCCTATAGCACCTTCTGCCAGCGCAACCGTATTACAATTGACGAACATATTGACTTCAGCCTCGAAAGACTGTCCGCCAATGATATTCGGAGCAGAAGCCTTTGTAAAAAGCGCAACATATCCCGGTGCAAACTGATAAATAGAAGAAGGCGATGTCGTTACAGGATATTTGTAAACTGCTGTCGTCTTGGCATTCTGTAATCCTGTATAACCGGCTCCGGCTGCCACAGAAAAAAGCGAAATTGGCATAGAAACATACAGTCCGTCGATGTTCTGATTAAAAATCAATCCGGTTGAATCAGAAAGCGCAAAACGTCCGATGTTTATATCCATCTTAAAATCTGCAATAGAAAGCGGCAGATTGTATTTCACAAGATTTACATCCAGTGTATTTCCTAACGTAAAAACTTGTGCATCAAGAAGCGTCAAAGGCCATACGACACCATAGCTGATATTGAAAGTCCAGTTAGCTTCTATTGAAAGAGTTCCAAGAGGAAGCGGAGTTCTGAACCAACCAGTTCCTTTCTCTGACGCACCTGCGACACCGGCAAAATTATCGTTAAACCAATTCTGACCAGCAAGCATGATATTCGTATCAAGCTGACCACCACCATCAAACGCAGCAAGAGGTGATACAACAGAGAAAATCAAAAATGCACTTATCAATATAATTAAAAAACGTTTTTTCATTCTTCTTCTCCGCTATTTTCCTGGCTTTGTTCTTCCTCAGTAACCGTATTGCCTTCAAATTCAAGGCATTTGTAAATCAGATTCAAAGCCCGATATCCTGAAACATGCGACATTGGATCTTCTGAGAACGAAATGTATCCTTTCGACTGAAACTCACGGAATGCATAGTGGTTAGATTTGAAAATCGAATACATTAATCCACCCTTAATATTCCATACCTTCATACAAAGACCGGCTAACTGGGAAAGAGAAATAGGAGCATCTGCATTACGGAAAGCACCGTAACCAGCTGTCTCAAGGGCATCAAGAGAAGCACGACCGTTTGCTACATCAGGAACGAGTTCCAAATACACTGCCAGGAAGTAGCCTACTTGCCCGACAGAAACTTCTTCAGTCTCAATCATTCTTGAGACTTCATCGGGATTCTGTGCGAAAAGCCCGGAAAGAGAAATCAATACAATGATTAATGCGATTAAAACCTTTTTACCATACATACTAGCTATATTGTAGCATAAATATTTAAAAAAACAATGGCAGAAACCACATAGCTTTAAAAAACATATGGACTCCGCCCTAAAAAACAGAGTCCATATAAAATCTCTCTAATTTTCGTCTGTATTATATGGCAGCAAGGCCAAGTTTTATATCGTCGATTATATCGTCAATGTTTTCCAGACCACAGCTGAAACGAACCATGCCACCATCAATTCCAGCTGCCACAAGCTGCTCGTCAGTGAGCTGGCGGTGCGTCGCGCTGGCAGGGTGAAGAACGCAAGTACGGATATCCGCTACATGAACCTCATCACTCGCAAGTTTAAGAGCATCCATAAAACGGATTGCGGCATTGCGGCCGCCTTTAATGCTTATAGAAACTACGCCGCTGCAACCTTTTGGCAGATACTTCTCTGCCAGCGCGTGAGACTTGTCATCCGGCAAGCCTGGGTATGTGACGCTTGCAATTTTGTCGGAGCTTTTGAAAAATTCGGCGACTTTCATTGCGTTGTAGCAGTAACGCTCCATGCGAAGCGGAAGTGTTTCCAGACCAAGATTCAGATAAAACGCGCTCTGGGCGGCGGGGTAACAGCCAAAGTCGCGCATAAGCTGCGTGCGGGCTTTTATGATATATGCCGCATTGCCGAATTCTTTTGTGTAATTCAAGCCATGATAACTTTCATCCGGCTCAACCATGTCTGCGAAAAAGCCCGTAGCTTTGTTTGCTTTTACCCAGTCAAACTTGCCGCTGTCCACGATCACACCGCCGCCCTGCAATGCATGACCGTCCATATATTTAGTCGTAGAGTGGATAACGATATCACATCCCCACTCGAACGGGCGGCACAGGATAGGAGTAGCAAAAGTATTATCCACGATGAGCGGAACATTTTTTTCGTGAGCGACAGCAGCCCATTTCTCGATGTCAAACACCGTCAAAGCCGGATTCGCTATTGTTTCACCGAAAACGCATTTCGTATTAGGCTTAAAAGCGGCACGGATTTCGTCCGGAGTAGCATCGGCTTTAACCCAAATGCACTCAATACCGAGTTTTTTAAGCGTCACGCTGAAAAGGTTGACTGTGCCGCCGTAAATGCATGTACTGGCAATGAAACTGTCTCCAGCCGAGCAAAGGTTGAGTATAGAACAGAGGGACGCAGCCTGGCCGCTAGAAGTAAGCATCGCTCCGACACCACTTTCCAAAGCCGCGATTTTTTTCTCTACCGCGTCACAAGTAGGATTCGCAAAACGGGAATACATATACTCCGTAGGCTTGTCAAAAAGAGCTGCAACATGCTCCGTTGAATCAAATCTGTATGTCGTGCTCTGGACAATCGGCACAACTCTCGGCTCTCCATTCTTTGGAGAATATCCTGCATGAAGACACAATGTTTCCGCTTTCATACTGACCTCACGTTATTTAAAAGTTGTTGTTATTTTACAAAGAAGCAAAACAGATATCAATACTTCCCTCAGTTTTTCTTAATCCTATGGCCTCTTCCAGATCCTGCGCGCGGATATCGAAAGAACCTGCCATATCAGCTATTGTACGGGCGAGTTTCATGCAGCTGTGAACCGCCCTCGCTGAAAAATCGTTTTTTTCCACCGCCTTCGCCAAAATATCCTTACATTCTGCAGAAAGCTTGCAATAATACTGGATTTCCTCTGGTAAAAGCCTGCTGTTTTTCTTTCCTTGCCGTTCAAGCTGAGTCTTTACAGCTCTGGCAATATCTTTACGAAGCTCCGCAGATGAAACAGATTCATGCCTGTTGATTTCATCACGACTTTTCACAAGCGACACTGCGTTCCCAAAAACAGGGAACCGTATATCAACGCGATCCAAAAGCGGAGATGAAAACTTTTTCCAATACTGATCAACAGCTCTTTGACTGCACAAACAGATTTTGTCGGGGCTTCCATAATTGCCGCACGGACATGGATTAGTCGCAATTAAAAGTTGGAACTGCGCCGGAAAAACAGTATGCCTGCCCGCCCGGCTTAAAGTTATTGTTCCGTTCTCCATTGGAACGCGAAGCGACTGGAGCACCGAAGAGCGGAATTCAGCTGCTTCATCAAGAAAAAGAACACCGTTATGCGCAAGGGATATTTCACCCGGTCTGCAACCGATGCCGCCGCCGACCATACCTTCCAGACTCGCACCTTGATGCGGAATACGGAAAGGCGGTGTTCTTACAAGCTGGACATCAGGAGGAAGAAGACCGGCAATGCTGTAAATTCGCGTAACTTCGGCGGCATCTTTCCCGCTCAGAAGTGGCAATAATGACGGAAACCGCTGCAATGCAAGAGTTTTTCCACAGCCGGGCGGGCCAAAAACCATGCAATTATGTCCGCCTGCAGCAGCAACCTGAAGAGCACGCACCAATCCTTTCTGCCCGGAAACAAAAGCAAAATCTTCTTCCTCTGTTATTGGCGCGAATTCGACATCTGCCACATTTGAAAAAAGGCTGCTTTTTGCAGAAGACGGCTTTTCTGCTCCGTTATTCTTTTTTTCTGAGCATTCAGCGGCTATACGCATATACTCGTAGCGAGCCTCTGTAAGATCTTTCACTGTTGAAACTGTCATTTCAGCAAACGCACCGGCTTCAACGGCGTTCTCCTCCGGAATGATGCAGTATCTTATTCCGTTTTCCAGCGCAGAAGAGACAGCACAATGAACGCCACGAACTGGTCGAATTTTACCAGAAAGCTCAAGTTCACCCATGACGAGTATCTGGAAATCGGCAAAGTTGTTGTCGGGCGGTGCAGAACCAGAAGTCGGTACAGGAACGGGTGCGACACTCGATGCATTTGCGGATGTGCGTGAAGATCCATTTTGCTGTGCGTCCAGCACAGCAAGCGCAATAGCAAGATCAAACCCCGCGCCTTCTTTTTTAACATCCGCCGGAGAAAGGCTTATAAGCACCCGTTCCGGCGGAAACTCAAAACCTGAGTTACGGATTGCCGCCCGCATTCTTTCCCTGGCTTCCTTCACAGCGTTATCAGCAAGTCCTACTAAATCTACGGCAGGAATTCCACGGCGCAAATCAACTTCCACGGTAACAAGCGAACCTTCGTATCCAAAAGGCGAAAATCCTATTATCTGCATATTTCCTCCAAATTTGAAAGCGTAAAAAAAATGCCGCCCGAAACCGGAAAAAGAACTCACAAAAAAAACGATTCCGAGCGGCCCGTATGGCACAACAGGGAATTGTACTAAACCCCTTCAACAATCCCTGCATAATTATTATTAGACAATTAAAACGAGAAATATCACTTTTTGAGGAAAAAAAATGATTTTTTTTTTGAAATTTTGCTTTTTAGGGGAGGAATTGCCAGCTCGCGCGAGCGAGCATTTTAATACAATTCCTTTGCAACCATGCCCACCGGGCATGGATTGCCAGCTCGCGTGAGCGAGCATTTTAATACAATTCCTTTGCAACCCGACCCACCGGGGAGGGATTGGAGCCACGCCACAGGCGGCCACTGGACGAAGCGGCGGTTGAGTTTCGAAAACACCGCTGAGGAAGCGGCTGGAGTATGGCGCGTAGCCCATACGGAATGGCGCAAAGCCCGGCGCCAGCAAGCTGTACAACTCGCCATAATCTGTCGCAACCTAACGAGTTATTCAGCTTGCTGGCGGCCCCGCCAAATTCTGAATTCTATAACTTTTATATAATTAAACCGATTTACTTGACTGTTTTTTATGCTGTTCGTATAATTTCTGTGTATTTATAGCGTATTTCGCATAGTACATTAGGCAATCTGCCGTTTCAAAAGCATTTTGCCACAACCAAAGGAAAAAACACGCGAAAAATGAAAGTCACAATAAAAGAGCTGGCAGAAAAAGCCGGAGTTTCAAAAACAGCAGTTTCTTTTGCATTTAACAATCCAAAACGTATTTCTTCAGAAACTTATGAACGGATAATGAAAATTGCGAAAGAAATAGGATACTCACCGGATCCGGTCGCCAGGATACTAGCAACTCACCAGACTCAGACAATCGGGCTTTTGTTTCCGCAATCAATTACCGATGTTTTTCAGAACCCATATATCTCGGAGCTCGTCAGAGGCGTTGGTGCCATTTGCGACCGCGCCGGGCTTGCGCTTACGCTGCTTTCCCCGTTCAAAGGGATTGTAGAACATACAATTCAAAATGCAGCTGTTGACGGCATGATTATTCTTGGTGTCGATAAATACAGTTCCGTTCATGAAACTTTCAAGCTGAGAAACATGCCTTACATCACAATAGATGCCACGGTCACCGATGAATATACAAATGTCGGAATAGATGACAAAAAGCTCGCCGAAGAACTGATGGACCTGCTGCTCGACAACGGCCATACCAGGATAAGTTTTTGCGCGCTGAAGCCTATTGCGGTTGATATCACAGAGGGGATTCATTCAACCACAACGGATGCCCGCCGAAATGGAATAGAATCTTCTATAAAGAAACACAATCTTTCCGATGAAGTAAAGAAACGATTCAGGTTTCTTGAATCCGATACGTCTTTCTCCAAATCTTACGAAATTGCGAAGATGCATCTTATGGAACAAAACCGACCGACAGCTGTGTTCTGCATGGGTGATATCCAAGCTCTTGGGTTTTATTGTGCCGCAGAAGAGCTGGGGCTTAAAATTCCAGAAGATATTTCTATCGTTTCTTTTGATGATCTGCCTATTTCAAGTATAATTAAGTCCGGATTGACGACAGCGCATCAGCCGGGATTCGAAAAAGGCATGACAGCCGCAGAGCTGTTGGTACGCAAGATGAACGGAGAATCTTGCAGCTCTGTCATTTTACCAGCGTACATAGAAAACCGCGGCTCTGTTTCCAAAGCAAAAGAAGTCTAGCACCCACGCAACGCAGGCTCCAACTCGTCAGTCCAATAAGTATCCGCTATTTCTATTTTCCCGGCAGTATGCCCCAGTTTTCTGTCTGCCCGCACAGCCTCGCCATGAAAATCGCTGCCTGCCGTGATGAAAAAACCTATGCGCCGCGCCATTTCTTCCAACCGGCGGCAAGACGACACCTTAGCACCAGGATGCCACGCCTCAAGCCCATGAATACCGGCGTCATGCAGCCAAGAAAGCGTCTCTTCCATTTTTCCCCACGAAATGTAAAGAGAAAGCGGATGCGCGATCACCGGAATGCCACCGCTTGCCAAAATAGCTTCAATTGCTTCGGGCAGCTCCGCACCCTGCTTGCTGCGGTAATAAGGGCGACCGTGCCCGATATATTTGTCAAACGCCTGTTGCCGCCGCCGGACTATCCGTTTTTCAACAAGATACGCCGCTATGTGAGGCCGCCCGATGCACTGCCCCGAAAAAGTTTCTTCCAGCTCAGCGTAATCAACAGAAAAACCGTCAGCCTGCATACTTTCGATAATTGTCCGGTTCCGCGCGATTCTTTCTTCCTGAAGACGCTTCGTAAGATTCTCCAGTTCCGGCGCGATTTTCTGCAAGCCAAGCCCCAAAAGGTGAAACTCACCCCTAGGTCTGTTTATATTTATCTCAATTCCTTTTATAAATGTTATTTGTTTTTCTTCCGCAGCAGCTGCCGCCTCATCGAGCCCCTGCACTGTATCGTGATCTGTCAGCGCTAGAACGGAAATTCCTTTGTCAGCTGCAAAAAAAACAAGCTGAGAGGGTGAATATTCGCCGTCAGATGCCGATGAATGAGTATGTAGATCTATCATAAAAAAACAATAGCATATTTTTCTTTTTTATGTTAGAATACAATTGCATATTAAGAGGATTTTGCAATGCCAAGAGCAGTACAATACACCAAAGGATCCATAATTTACTTTTCAGGCGATAAGGATGAGCGCATTTTCATTCTTCAAAAAGGCGTGATTTTTCTCACCAGTACTGATATTGAAACAGGCGCACCCGTTACGGAATATATACGAGAAGGAGAGTTTTTCGGAGTAAAATCTGCTTTTGGTCATTTCCCAAGAGAAGAAACCGCAACAGTCGTAACCGATTCACTCACAATCTCCATGACAGTATCTGAGTTCGAGGCTCTTTTCAGCAGCAACAAACAGATTATCATGAAAATGCTGCGAGTATTCTCAAATCAGCTCCGTTCCATCCACAAGAAAATTGAATCTATTCTAAACAGCAATGACGGTGTTACGCAGTACACAGGAATGCAGCTCGTAGCACAAAGTTTCTACAACGACGAGCAATATAAATCATGCTGTGACGTTTGTCTTAAAGCACTTACCCGATTCCCGACGGCACCTAACAAAAATGCCATAGCAAAGCTTTATACCGATGCGAAAAAACGCGCCGACTTACAAGCAGCACGAGGAGCCACAAGAGAATCCAGCGGCTCAATTATTTCCGGGGGAAGCTCGATGGGCGCAATGAAACAGTTCTCATTGCCAGCTTTCTCACGATTCGCAAAGACATTCAATCCGGGTGATGTTATCATTTCGGAATACGAGCCTGGCGACTGCTTTTATTTAATTCAGTCCGGACAAGTTCAGCTAGTCAAATGCGTCAACGGTGTCAAAAAGAATCTCGACATTCTTATGCCTTCGGAATTCTTCGGCGAGATGGCCATTCTTGAGAACACACCACGCTCGGCTACATGCGTCGCGATTGATACAGTCGAAGTTCTTGAATTCAACAAGGAGAATTTCGAGATTCTCATAACAGGAAATCCGCAAATTGCGCTTATTCTTCTTAAACTTTTCTGCAAGCGCATATACGACCAAAAGCGCCGCTTCAAGATTCTTGTAATGCCGGATATCCAAGCCCGTATCGCGGATGTGTTCCTGATGTTCGACGAAATGAACCCGACCCCGAACCATGCGGATCGCTCACGCAAATTCAACATTACAGTGCAAGACCTTTCTCATTGGGCAGGTTTGCCTGTAGAAACAGTACGTGACGAATTGAACAAGTTCGTCGAGAAGCGCCGTATCGAAATCTACGACAACAACATCGTCGTAAACAACATCGTTGATATGAAACGTATCGTTGATCAAAAGTCAATGATGAGACAGTCATAACTGATAATAAAGAGGGGAAAAGCCTTTCCCCTCGCCCACACCGCGCGAAGCTTCGCTACGGACGCGTTGTGGGCTCCCCCTTTCTAGCGGGGCTTCAAGCGACAGCCCCGCAACGCCCCTTCTGTTTTCCGGCAATTCAGCGTCTTTTGCAGTTATTGACCATAAGTTTTTTTTCTGTTATCCTTTATTAAGTTTCGCCGACTTAGCTCATCCGGTAGAGCAGCGCATTCGTAACGCGCAGGTGGTTGGTTCAAGTCCAATAGTCGGCTAAATAAATGCAAAACAACTTTCCAAGCTGGAAGGTTGTTTTTTTTTGCGAATAATCGAACCAACCAACGTAGTGCGCGCACCAAAAAGGCGAGCAGTGCGCAGCGTTTTTGGTGAAAAGGCACCATGGACGGTGCCGTCAGCGCACGCAGGCGCTCGCAGGGAGCCGACACGACGTCGGCAGTTCCAGTGTAGCAAAAGCGTTTATTCCACCACGTAGTCGAAGCTGCTGCGAATCGACATGAACGGACGAACCTTCGTTGTGGCGACCGCTACATGATCAGGATGATCAATATATCCTTTCAGTGCTTCCGGCGATTCAAACGCAGAGTCAAGCATCAAATCAGAATTACATGTATCAAGCCGCCCATCCGCAATCACCTTTATGCTCAAAAGACCGGGAATTTTTCCCATAAGTCCTTCAAGACCGGCTTTTACACCCGCCTTCACACTTTCTTTCTCATCCGCAGGCATATCTTTCAATGTCCATACGATAATATGCTTTACCATTATTTTTCTCCTTCTATTTCCAAATGACAAGTCGCGGCTTCAATCCATTTTCCGCCATGACGTTCAAAAATCGTAATATTATTCACCGGGAAATCTTCAATAAGCTCCAGTTCGTTCAAGGCTTCTAACGCCTGAGCAGAAGCACCGGCAGGTATATCGCGGTTGGCGACCGTAAGATGCGGCTGAAAAGGACGCTTGTCTTTTTTTGTGCATCCCGGAGCCGCATCCAACACCGCGTTCAGAACAGCGTCGCGAAGTTTTGTCCATTTTGGGTTAGCAACAACTTTCGCAAAAATCGTGCGGTCACCGAACGCATCAAAATTGTCGATATGTGCCGTAAACGCTAATTCTGCCGCCGCCGGAACAACATCGTCCTGAAGTGCGCGAACAAGGTCGTCAGTTGTGTATTCGTCCGGCAACAAAAACGGAGGCACAAGCGTAACGTGAATAGGCGTTCCATAACCGGAGCGGCATCCGTAATTGTTGTTCATATATCGGCGGCAGTCTTCGAGCGTACTTGTTATATCTTCCGGCAGAAGAACACCAAGAAAATGCGTCTGCATCGGGAATTGCGAAAAACGCCCGCCATTACTGTATGCACCGGGCTTACTGCGGTTTGCATCGCGACCAAAATTACTTTTCATATCGCCAATTGTCCTTTATTCGCCCCAGAACGCTACCGCATTCGTCGTTACAACGCTACCGTTGCTTGAATCAGAGCAGTCGTATCCCGGCGGAACGAGACATACGTAAGTATCCGGCAAAGTGCGTGTTCCTTCCAAATCAAAGCCGTATGTCGAATGCAAAGCAAACCAGTAAAGGTTCTTTGCCCAATAAGCCTGCATGTATTTTAAGCCGCTTTCCGCCGCAACCCACGAATTCTCAAAGCCTGGCAGAACATTAACCGTAAACGGCTTCCCGGCAATAACGTATTCGCGCATTTCCGCGAGCGAAAGAAGCTTTCCGCCCTCGCCGGTGACGTACTCCACCATATCAGAGTCTATCATCGCCCATTGTTCGTTTTCCGGCAGCCAAACTATATTTACAACATGGCAGTCACCATCGTCTTTGTCTTCCGGCAAGCATGTTATAAAGCGGTTTTTAATGCCGATGGAAAGCATAAGCTCGCTCAGGATGGTGCTGTGCCAGCGGCAGTTAAAACCGGACGGAAAGCGGCGTGAATATTCCCAAAGCGTAATTGCGTTGCGCTCCTGAAGCCACTCCTTCTGGTTGTTGTGCGGAATGTTTTTCGCGACAAAAACAGCGAGCTCCACGGCTTTTTCCCACGTTGTCTTTTCGGAAGCGGCAAGCGCGTCCAAATCAAGCCCGGCATTAGCCTTAAAATACTCGCGTATCTCCGCCGCGCGTACTTCGTCCACAAGATATTCCGAGGTAAACTCTACAGGCTCGTCTGTGTATGGTGCGCAAGAAACTAGTTTCTGTACATTTGCGTCATAGTTTTCTTCTATATAATCCGTACTTGCGCACGAAACAAACAACAACGAGATAAGCGTGGCGGCAAAAAACACACCACAAGCCGCACCTAGTTTTGAAAAATGCTTTTTAAGTTCCATAAGCTTACTTTATCTGATTTTTCCGCACAAAGCAATCCGCCGTTTCACGGCGGTTGTGCAAGGAAGCGTATCATAGTGTCCGCTCACGCGGACTCACAAGCCGCAACATGGCATATGACGCACTTGAAAACATGCTTAATTTTTTATATAGTGACCTTGTTTTTAAGCATATCTTAAAACAAAATATCTACTTTTAAGGAGACATCGATGAAAAAACTCATTACTGTTTTGCTTATCATCGCTATTGCAATTGGTTCCGTAAGCGCAACAGAAACTATTGAAGCTTACGGTGGTATTGGTCTTGAATTCGCAAATGCGTCTGGATTCAAAGCAGTACGACTTTCTGACTATTACAAGTACGGAAGTTCAGAAGGAAGCCTTCTTCTTCCACTTGGCGACATGAATGGAATTGGCGTTCTGCTCACTGTTAGCGGCGGTGCGAAATATGAATTGTTACCAAGTTTGAATGTTCTTGGAGAAGTTCTTATTGGTTTATCTAGTGGAGGAACTTACTCATATCAGGTTGATGTTGGTGCTATCTATGAATTACCATTCCAGATTCTCTCACCAAGCTTTCACTTAGGAGCTGGTGCAAAAATTGGATTCCTCGACTATTCCAAAGGACTTGGAACTGCACAGACACTTCCAGGTACAACACCTCCAGTTATCCTGGATCAAGGAACCATCAGAAATGGCGATAAGATTAGTTTCACAAGCGTGGGTATAGCTATAACTCCTCTTGTTGATGCAAAATATGAGATTACAAGGGAGCTCGCTGTTGGTATGGATTTGGGACTCCAGATTTCTATTTTCTTCTCGAACCAGATCTATGACGGGACACAGAAAAAATCAATCCCATTGGACGACAGATACT
>JAEEGL012172438.1_pt1 | contig 18296 bp, 13 predicted proteins | sample 9134231 | NCBI WGS metagenome assembly JAEEGL01 (sample SAMN16246548, study PRJNA631951) | gut metagenome | biome: gut microbiome; feature: rumen; material: fiber-attached | host: Bos | place: Iran: Karaj | collected 2018-10 | reverse complement strand
TGAGATGATCGTCTCTGATAAGGTTGCAAAGGAGTCAGCGGCAAGATCTGACATGGCTCTTGTCATAATAGGTCGTACGGCGGGTGAAGATCGGGATAATAAAGCGGAAAAAGGCGGCTATCTTTTGTCCGAGGAAGAAGAGCAGATGCTTGACGCGGTTACAAAGGCATTTGACAGAGTGGCTGTCGTATTGAATGTAGGAAGCATCATCGATATGAAGTGGGTGGATAAGTACAATCCCCAGGCAGTTCTTTATACATGGCAGGGCGGTATGGAAGGCGGTCACGGAGTCGTGGATGTTCTTACGGGAAGGATATGTCCTTCCGGCAGACTGTCCGATACCATAGCCTACGATATAGAGGACTATCCGTCGACCCCATATTTCGGAGATTTTAATAAGAATTACTACAAAGAAGATATATATGTGGGCTACAGATATTTTGAATCCGTAGCAAAAGACAAAGTCATGTATCCTTTCGGATTCGGACTGTCATATACCACCTTTGATATTGAAGCGGCTATGAGCCAGATCGATGAGAATACCATCCGTATCACGGCAACTGTAAAAAATACGGGAAATGTAGCCGGAAAAGAGGTCGTGCAGGTATATTTTGAAGCTCCCCAGGGAGAGCTTGGCAAGCCTGCGCGCAGCCTTATAAGGTTTGGTAAGACCGATGTATTGGAGCCGGGTTCCTCTGAGACTCTGACAATGGACTTCTCGGCTTTTGATATGGCAAGCTTTGATGACTGCGGCGTGACGGGTCATAAAGACTGCTTTGTGCTTGAAAAAGGCGAGTACACGATATACGCGGGAACCGATGTGCGTAATGCCGATATAGTGGGCAGTCTGTCTTTGGATAATACAATGGTCACCCGTGAATGTGAGGAAGCCTGCGCTCCGGTTGAAGAATATGAACGTATGAAGCTTGAAAGCAACATTTCGGGTGGACTGACCATCGGATATGAAAAGGTCCCTGTAAGAAGCTATGACCTGATGAAGAGGATAGCGAACAGAAGACCTGCGGACAGACCCTGTACCGGAGATAAGGGTTATAAATTCATAGATATGATGCGTGGGGAAGTATCTTTGGAGGATTATCTCGACCAGCTTGATGATATCGATCTTATACATATGTCGAGAGGAGAGGGTATGTGTTCTCCTAAGGTTACGCCCGGTGTGGCAGCAGCCTTCGGAGGAGTGACTGAGAAGCTGCATACGGTATATGGTATGCCCATAGCTGCCTGCGCAGACGGACCTTCGGGTATACGTATGGACTGTGGTACGGAAGCATTCTCTCTTCCCAATGCCACTTTGCAGGCATGTTCCTTTAACCTTCCTCTTATAGAGAGACTGTATGAGTACGAGGGTAAGGAACTTCGTAAGAATAAGATAGATTCGCTTTTGGGTCCCGGCATCAATATACATCGTAATCCGCTTAACGGACGTAACTTTGAATATTATTCCGAAGATCCCTATCTGACGGGAGCCTGCGCGGTTGCGGAACTGCATGGTTTGCATAAGTATGAAGTAACCGGTACCTGTAAGCATTTTGCAACTAACAATCAGGAATATGGAAGGCATACTGCTGATGCTGTTGTATCAGCCAGAGCGCTTAGAGAGATATATCTGAAGGCTTTTGAGATGTGTGTAAAGGAAGGCGATGCATGCCTTATCATGACTACTTACGGACCGCTTAACGGTACATATACATCAAGTAACTACGATCTTGACACCTCGATCCTTCGAAATGATTGGGGATTCAAGGGTATGGCCATGACTGACTGGTGGGCCAAGATCAGTGAAGATGACGGAAGCCCGGCCAATATCAAGAATACCACTGCGATGATCAGAGCGCAGAATGATGTATATATGGTTACGGCAGATTCATACAACAATGCCAACTTAGATAATGCAGAGGAAGGACTTAAGGACGGCAAGATCACGAGGGGAGAATTGCTTCGTAACGCTTCAAATATATGCTATGCACTTAGGAAGCTTGCAGTAGGCAGACGCCTTGTAGATGGTGAGGATGATATTGATATCAAGAATCCTCCTAAGGGTGCGGATAAGAAGACTATTTATATGCCGTTCACAGAGATCAAGGATCCCGTAACTGAGCTTGACATCACCGATCTTAATACAGAAGCGGGTTCATATAATCTCTATACCATGCACATGACCGTACAGGGATTGTATGATGTGGAGATGCACATAAGATCTACCGGAAGCGAATTATCCCAGACTACTGCCAATGTGCTTATCAACAGCACCGTGAAGGGATCTGTTACTCTTAAGGGTGGATCGGGAGAATGGGAGACGCGTTCGGTAGAGGTTGATGCTTTCTTCCAGAAAGACAACTACATTGCGATACATTTTGCTCAGTCAGGACTTGAGGTAGACAGGATCCGCCTGATTCTTAAAGAAAAAATGGATATGGGCGACAGGAATGATGTAGGCTGATCTGCCTCAAAAAAGGTCAAAAAAAGTTGTTGACACGCAAAATTGTATGGAGTATATTAAGTGTACTAGATGTTCTAGTACACTTATTTTTTGTGAAAGGAGGCACCGGATGCTGATAAACATCGATTATCAGGATAAAAGACCGATATATGAGCAGGTATTTGAAAAGCTACAGAACCTGATAGTAAAGGGTGTATTGACGGAGAATGATAAGATACCGTCGGTGAGAAACATGGCGATAGAACTGTCGATCAATCCCAATACTATACAGCGCGCATATCAGGAACTGGAGCGGGAAGGCTATATATATACGGTCAAGGGAAGGGGAAATTTCGTATCCGGCAGACAGCAATGGCAGAGTGATAAGATTGGCAGATGTGTGAGTGTGCTGCAGGATGCGGCAGCGGAGCTGTATCATCTCGGTGTGGACAGAGACAGTATAGTATCCCGCATAGACGAAAGGATAGAGGAGGAGAAAAAATGATCGAAATACGCAGTTTGACCAAGAAATTCGATGATTTCTGTGCAGTCAACGGTATATCGGCTGACATAGAAGAAGGTCATGTTTTTGGTCTGGTCGGTACTAACGGAGCAGGTAAGAGTACACTTCTTAGAATGATCTCGGGAGTCCTTAAGCCTGACGGAGGCCAGGTGCTTATAGACGGAATGGATGTATATGAGAATCCTGAAGCCAAGAAGAACATATTTTACATATCGGATGAGCAATATTTTTTTGCAAATTATACACCGGATGATATGAAGGATTTCTATAAAGGAATATATGAAGGCTTTGATGAGAGCAGATTCGTTGACCTGATGGAGAAATTCGGACTGGGCAAAAACAGAAGGATCAGTACTTTTTCCAAGGGAATGAAGAAGCAGCTCTCAGTCATACTAGGGGTATGTGCCAATACGAAGTATCTCTTATGTGATGAGACCTTTGATGGCCTTGATCCTGTCATGAGGCAGGCGGTTAAAAAGATATTCATAGCCGAACTTGAAGACAGAGCCATGACACCCATCATCGCATCACACAACTTAAGAGAACTTGAGGATATATGCGATCATGTGGGACTGCTTCATCAGGGAGGCATACTGTTCTCCAAGGATCTTGACGAGATGAAGCTGGGTATACACAGACTTCAGTGTGTATTCGGCTCGGATGAGGATAAGGCTGCATTCTTAAGCAAACTTGATGTGATGAGCCATGAGGAAAGAGGATCTTTACATACCATCACGGTAAGAGGAAGCAGGGAATCGCTTGAATCCATGTTGGAAGGAACTAATATGATATTTGCAGAGATTCTGCCGTTATCTCTTGAGGAGATATTTATCAGTGAAACGGAGGTGGTCGGATATGACATCAAGAACATTATCGCTTGAGCTGTTTAAGGGTGAGTGCAAGCGCAAACTGTGGTTGTATCTGTTGACTGCAATAGCGGCGCTTATGGTACCGGGCGGATTGCTCATGACCATAGACAGATATTATCTGTGGGGCATGACCAAGCGTGGTATCGCGCAGAATCTGCGTGGTATAGTCGGCATCGGAAGTTATGGGGTTCTGTTCATAATAGTGAGTGTTGTATACGCATCGATTAGTATGGCGTATATGTTCTCACGCTCAAAGGTTGATCTGTACCACAGTCTCCCGATAAAGAAAAAGAATATGTTTTTTGTCAGATTCTTATCTGCATTTATACCCTTTGTCATTATTGACACATTTACGACGGTGCTCGAGACACTGGTCATAATGGTTAAGGGGCTAAAAGGCTTAGGGGTAATTGAGATCATATGGAATACATATATCTATTCTTTACTGGTCTTTACTCTGGGATTCTGCATTATGAGCATAGCCTTGTCCATATCAGGAAATCTTTTGATAGGAGAGCTCATCGGCATAGGTTTGCTTGTGGGATGGCCGATCATAGAAGAGGTCTTTAACTGGTACAGAAATTACTGTTTCCAGACCGGAGCCAATTATCTTAATACTTATGAATTCTCATGGTGGAAGTTTTTACTGTCTCCTGTGGGAGCATGCGATAAGCTCGATAAACTGATTCTGGCTGAGCCCTTAAGAGTATTACTTCTTGTGGCTGAAGTAGCAGTACTTTTTATATTGTCCGTTTGGCTTTATACGATAAGACCGTCAGAATGCACCGGCAAAGCATTGTGTTATGACTTCCTGCAGCCTGTGATACGTATTCCGATAGTGATCATGGCGGCACTTACCGGCGGAATATATATAGTGTTCGTATCAGGCAATTTCATGACAGCAGGCTGGTACTGGTCGGTATTTATCATAATAGGTGTGTTGACACACATTATAATGACCGCTGTTCTTAAGATGGATATCAAGAAGGTATTTAAGGACTGGCCGCAGCTTATCATATCCATGGTATTAGCCGCCGTTATAGCTTTATTCTATCTGTATGATCTCTCGGGATATGACAGATATATTCCCGATGAAAACAAGGTCAAAGCCACTTCCATAGTACTGGGCAGCATAGAGAGTGAACCCAGTGTATATGATATAGATGATGACTTTGGTGATATGAACATCGAATATGCGGACAGAACAAAATATGTTCTTGATAGGATGAATGTCGGTGATGACCATGCGATCAGACAACTTGCGCAGATAGGTATCAATAATCTTGACCCTGACCGCTCTGTTTTTAAGAGACAGGAAAAACAGCGTGAACTTAACAACATGAGTTATGAAGAGTGGGTCGATAAGTATGGTATGGATACTGAGAACTGTGAGTATGTCACTGTCAAATATGAACTGAACAATGGTCATATGGTATATCGAAGTTATAATCTTCCTTTGGATGAAGGCTATGCGCCTATAGAGGCTGTATTTAACAGAACCGAATATAAGGATGCGATATATCAGGCAGATGAGTATATAGGCAAGAATCTGATAGACAGAATAGAAATCAAGGATGCCGTCTACAATACGGTATTTAAGATGACAGGAACCGACATCGATGAATTCCTCAAGGTATATTATGAAGATCTTATGAATCTTACACTTAATGATCTTGCGACACAGTATCCGATATACAGGCTTTCATCTGTGCGTAATGATGAAGAATACAGCTATATGGATCTGCTTGGAGGATATTATCTGTATCCGAATTTTGACCGCACACTTGCGTTCCTTAAGAACAAGGGAATGACTGTTGATAAGGATCCCAATGAGATTGAGGTTGCAAGGATCGATCATATGGATATCACGGATTATTCGTGGTCCAGTGAAAAAGAAAGAAAGAGTGAAATAAGCGTAAACGGTTACAGTGAGTCAAGTTCATATGCTACTACGGCACAGTATGAAGAGCCTACACATGTCAATTATGTATCCGGAATAGATGATGATATCATAGGACAGATCGCAGACGTTGGTGTAATAGATGGATTTGCATATGTGAACAGCATATTGAAGCCTTATGAAGCAGGTTTGGATATCTTCGTAACATATCAGACGGAAAAGGGATATATGAATAACTTCTATCTTGTTATACCAAAAGGAAAGATGCCGCAGAAGTTGATGGATGATCTTAAAACGGCATATGATGAGCGCGATACTGAAGGTATGAACTATTACAGCACATATACTGAGGGTGCGATCATAGACTGATGACCGAGGAATAAATCCATAACACATCATTTTATAGGGCCTGAGATTGTATAAAGTCTCAGGCCTTTTTACGTTTTAGCCTGTTAAGATCAATCCTGTTGTCTTGAGAATACAGTAAGGGTATAATATTTGATGTATATGTTTCAAAAGGATATACGCAGATTAAGTAAAGGAGATACGATATGAGATCATGGACAGACAGCAACAATACAGTTATTGCTCTGCAGGGCAGGATCGATTCTACCAATGCCCATGAGATTGAAAGTGAGATCCTTAATATACTCAAAGAAAATGATGACAAAGCTCCCGTATTCGACATGTCGGATCTGTCATATATTTCAAGTGCAGGGCTCAGAGTCCTTATGAAGGTGGCGAAGCTGACTGACAGCAAGCTGAGTCTTACAGAAGTGTCGCCGGAAGTATACGACATATTGGACGTGACGGGCTTCACGGAACTTTTCAAAGTAAGGAAAAAGATGAGGGAGATATCCGTGGATGATCTTCAAGTGATAGGCAAGGGATTCTACGGAACCGTATACAGAATAGATGCGGATACGATCGTCAAAGTTTATGACTCGCCCGATGCCATACATATGATAGAGAATGAGAAGAAGATGGCAAAGATGGCATTTTTAAAGGGTGTACCCACTGCCATATCCTTTGATATCGTGAAGGTGGGCAACAGTTACGGTTCGGTGTTCGAGCTGCTTAATGCCAAGACTTTCAATGATCTTTTGATAGATGACCCCGATAAGTTTGATGAGATACTTGAAAAATATGTGACACTGATCAAGCAGGTTCACTCAACGGAAGCTGAGCGAGGCGAACTTCCGGCGGCCAAAGATATCTTCTTTGATTATCTTGATGCCATTGAAGACTATGTAAGTGACGATTTAAAAGACGGTTTACATAATTTGATAGAATCCTATGAAGAAGACTGTCATCTGATCCATGGTGATTTTCAGATGAAGAATGTTATGCTCACTGATGATGAGCCGATGCTTATCGATATGGATACGCTTGCGACTGGACAGCCTGTATTTGATCTTCAGGGATTATATGTTACATATCAGGCGTTCAAGGAAGATGAACCGGACAACACATTGAATTTTTTAGGTATCACCGGGCAGATGAGCGACAGGATATGGCAGAGGATCTTAAGTCTGTATTACGATACGGAATTTGATAATATACCTGAAAAGACAATGAATGAGATACGTATTCTTGCTTATATACGTTTCCTGTATATCATAGTTGTCTCTGATTTAAAGAACTGTGAGCTGGGCAAATTACGTATCCGCCACTGCGTTGAACATCTTACGGATCTTATAAAGAACTGCAAATAATAAAATACGGAGAATTGACACAATGAACAAAAGCGATGTAATGGAACTTAAGAAAAGATACAAAAAGGAGTCGTGCACCATAAGACGTATGGCAGGGTGTTATGTGGATGCCAATAAGAACAAGGTTCTTAAACTGAATGAAGATTTCCTAAATATGAGAGAAGAAGAATTCTATAAATTCATGGATATTCCCAAAAAAACGATGACCGGTGCGATAGGCAATAATATTTTGGAACTTGATTTTCCTACAGAGGAAGAACAGCCCGGAGGAAAGCAGCAGTTCCTTTATGGACTCAGAGCGTCCGCGCTTGATAATGAAGATCTTCTCGACAGATTATATGATCTGATCATAGATGGATACAATTACGTGGGCAATTATCTAATCCTTGTGTTCCACGATGTATATGACGTGATGGCCAAGACTTCAGATAATATCAAGACCGGTGAATCCGATGAAGTATATGATTATCTTTTGGTTTCTGTTTGCCCGGTTGCTCTGTCAAAAGCGGGTTTGGGATACAGACAGGAGGAGAACAGGATCGCTGCACGTATCAGAGACTGGGTAGTCGGGGTTCCGGATCTTGGATTCCTGTTCCCGGCGTTTGATAACAGAAGTGCCGATCTTCACAGAGTTGATTATTTTATAAGAGATGCCAAAGATTCTCATCCTGAATTTGTGGCAGATGTGCTCGGATGCGGACCCAAGAAGACTGCGGCTGAACAGCGCAAGGTATTTTCTGCCATAGTTAAGCGAGCTTATGCAGGAGCAGAAGAGGAAAGTGAAGAGGCGCTCATTGGTATACAGGAAAGTTTAAATAACCGTATCGAAGCGGAAGAAGCCATGGGCGGAACCGGCATCAGTGTCACCCTTGATGCCTCCACAATAGCGGAGGTTCTTGATGAAAACGGTATAGAAGGCGAACCTGCTCGTATTATAAAAGAAGTCGTGCTTGAGGAATTTGCAGACGAGCTTCCGCCTGCCGCCAATCTTATTGATAATAAGGCATTGGAAAAGAGTGCGAAAGAACGTGAAAAGAAAGAACTGGTAAAAGAGGTTGCTTCTCTGAAAACAGAGATCAAGCGTATGGAAGCTGAGAATATCTCCGGCGATGACGTTAAGACCTATGATGTGGTTGTTCGCGTAAAACCTGAGAAGGCACTGCAGATTCGTTCGCAGGTGATCGGCGATAAGAAATGCCTTGTTATTCCCATGGATGATAACGAGAATGTCAATGTCAATGGTGTTAATACCAAATTATGATTTTAAACCATGATCGCTTCTGATTTTGATATTAAAGAAGAACTGAATAAGCTCCCCAAATCACCGGGTGTATACATCATGCATGACAAAAATGATGATGTGATATATGTTGGTAAGGCCGTTAATCTGCATAGCAGAGTACGGTCTTATTTTCGTGAGAATGTGGGCAGGGGACTGTGGATCGACAGGATGATAAGCTTAATAGCTTATTTTGAATATATTGTAACGGATTCGGAACTCGAAGCACTTGTACTTGAGAACAATCTGATCAAGGAACATCATCCCAAGTACAACACCATGCTTGTGGATGACAAGACTTATCCATATATCAAGGTGACGAATGAGGACTATCCAAAGATTGTTTTTTCGAGAGCCGTAAAAAAAGACAGATCCAGGTATTTCGGCCCATATACATCAGCGGCCGCCGTTAAGGACACCATTGAACTGATCAACAAGTTATACAAGTTGAGAACCTGTAATAACAGGGTCAGTGACGGCAAAAAGACCGTGGACAGACCTTGTCTTAATCATCATATAGGTCAATGCATGGCTCCGTGTCAGGGTAATATACCCAAAGAAGAGTATCAGAAAAGAGTGGAAAAGGCGGTGGATTTCCTAAATGGTAACTATTCTCCGGTTATTACCATGCTTGAAAATGATATGGCACAGGCATCAGAAGCGCTTGATTTTGAAAAAGCTGCAGCCCTGCGTGATCTTTTGCATAATGTTAAGCAGATAGCGCAGAAGCAGAAGATAGAGAATTCTGACGGAGAGGATCGTGACATAGTAGGCATCTGTCATATGGCCACGGATGCAGTGGTTCAGGTGTTCTTTATACGTGGCGGAAGGATGACCGGAAGAGAGCATTTTTTCTTAAAGACGAGCGAAGAATCAACTTTAGGAGAGATAACGGACTGTTTTATCAAACAGTACTATGCGGGTACACCTTTTATCCCCAAGGAGATATATCTTCCCGAAGAACCTTCTGAGACGGAGCTTATCGAGAACTGGCTCAGTGACAGGAAAGGCGCCAGAGTACATTTTGTGGTTCCCAAGATAGGACAGAAGGCCAAACTCGTTGCGCTCGCCTCATCCAATGCCTCACTTATCCTTGAAAAAGACAAGGAGAGGATAAAGAGAGAGCAGGGACGCACAATAGGAGCCGTAAAGGAGATAGAGGACATTCTGGGCATAAAAGGACTGTCCAGGATGGAGGCTTTTGATATATCCAATACATCCGGATTTGAGAATGTGGGATCCATGGTGGTATTCGAGGACGGAAGACCAAAGCGCAGCGATTACCGTAAGTTTAAGATAAAAACTGTTGCAGGCCCTGATGATTATGCCTGCATGCGGGAAGTTCTGACAAGAAGATTCACGCACGGTATGGAGGAAAAGAAAGAGCTGGAGAGTAAGGGTGAAGATACGGATTTCGGAAGCTTTACGAGATTCCCGGATGTGATACTCATGGACGGAGGCAAAGGCCAGGTGGGTATTGCTCTTGAGGTGCTTGATGAGCTCGGGCTGGATATTCCGGTATGTGGAATGGTCAAGGATGACAATCACAGAACCAGAGGCCTGTATTATGATAATGTTGAACTACCGATAGACCGACGCGGAGAAGGCTTTAAGCTGATCACGAGGATACAGGATGAAGCCCACAGATTTGCGATCACATATCACAGAAGCTTAAGGGCCAAGGATCAGGTCAGATCGGTGCTTGATGAGATACCGGGTGTGGGACCCGGAAGGAGAAAGGCGTTGATGATGGCCTTTGACAGCATAGAAGATATCAGGAATGCTTCTGTTGAAATGCTCAGTCGTGTAGATGGGATACCTGCGAAGGAAGCAGAGATAATATATTCATTTTTCCATGGTGATATGGTAGAATAACAGAGACGTCTAGGAGATGCGGGATGTGCCGATACATGGCATCCGCACGGATTATTTGATCAGGAGATTACAATGGCAAGTGTTAAATTAGCAGAGATAATCGAACATGGCAAACTGGAGAACCTTACTCCAGAGATAGATATCAGGAAGATCAAGATCATTCAGCCGGATATCAACAGACCGGCGTTACAGCTGGCAGGGTATTTTGAGCATTATGAGTCTACCAGACTGCAGATCATAGGATATGTGGAATATACATATATGGAGAGTTTGCCGGTCAAGAGACAGAAGGAGATATACGAGCAGTTATTGTCTTATCCGACTCCCGGAATAGTATTCTGCAGAGAGCTTAAGCCCAATGACCTGTTTAAGAAGACGGCTGTCAAGCATGGAGTTCCGTTGCTTATGACCAAGAAAGCCACATCGGCATTTACTGCCGAGATCATCAGGTGGCTTAATGTTAAGCTTGCTCCCATGATCTCCGTACATGGAGTGTTGGTGGATGTGTTTGGTGAAGGATTGCTGATCACGGGTGAGAGCGGAATAGGTAAGTCAGAGGCGGCTTTGGAACTTATCAAGAGAGGACACCGTCTTGTTACTGATGACGTGGTGGAGATACGTAAGGTGTCCGACGAGACTCTTATCGGTACGGCACCGGATATCACCAAGCATTTCATAGAGCTTCGTGGTATCGGAATAGTGGATGTTAAGAGTTTGTTCGGTGTATCGAGTGTCAAAGAGTCACAGGGTATCGATCTTGTCATCAGACTTGAAGAGTGGAACAAGGACAAGGATTATGACAGACTTGGGCTTGAAGAAGAATATATAGAATATCTTGGCAACAGAGTGGTATGTCACAATATTCCCATCAGACCCGGACGTAATCTTTCTATCATATGTGAATCTGCGGCTATCAACCACAGACAGAAGAAGATGGGATATAATGCCGCACAGGCTTTGTATGAGAGAGTGCAGAAGTCGCTTGCTCAGAAGCGCGAAGAAGAAGACGAATAAGGATGGAGAATCACATGAGTAAGGTGGTATTTGGCGTTGACGTTGGCGGTACAACGGTAAAAATGGGATATTTTGATCTGGATGGCAATGTTCTCGATAAGTGGGAAATCCCTACGAGAACAGAGGACAATGGTGCAGGTATCATTCCTGATATAGCAGGAAGCATATTGGACAAGCTTGCTCAGAGTGGTATTGATAAATCTGATGTGGCCGGTATCGGCATAGGCATTCCGGGTCCGGTCAAATCGGACGGAACTGTTCCCGTAGCTGTCAATCTCGGATGGAAGGATATTAATGTTAATATAGAATTATCAAAGCTTACGGGGCTTGAAGTAAAGGCGGCCAATGATGCCAATGTAGCTGCGCTCGGAGAGATGTGGCGCGGTGGTGGACAGGGTTATTCAGATGTCGTAGCCGTTACTCTCGGTACAGGAGTTGGCGGCGGTATAATCATAGGAGGCAGGATAGTAAGCGGATCGACAGGTGCAGGAGGAGAGATCGGACACATCCATCTTGAAGATAATGAGACTGAAGCCTGCGGATGTAAGGGACATGGCTGTCTCGAGCAGTATGCGTCAGCTACAGGTATTGTCAGGATTGCCCGTAAAAAGCTCGCAGATTCCGATAAGGCCAGCGTCTTAAGAGAAGGCGAAGTATCTGCCAAGACCGTATGGGATGCGGTCAAGGAAGGTGATGACCTTGCAGTGGAAGTAGCGCATATATATGGAGAGTATCTTGGCAAAGGGCTTGCTGCGGTTGCTGATGTAGTCAATCCGGAGGTGTTTGTTATCGGTGGCGGAGTATCCAAGGCAGGAAAAGTTGTTATAGATTATATGGAGCCGTATTTTGAGAAATATGTATTCCCCGGTGCCAAAGGAGCGAAGTTTGCTTTGGCAAAGCTTGGCAATGATGCGGGAATCTACGGCGCAGCAAAGCTTGTACTTGGAGAATAATACAAGATCATCTGATTATGTGGAATGAAATAGCAGACAAGAGATTAGCAGAGCTCATCCCTGAGAACAGAGTGCTTAGGGATGAGCCTATGTATAAGCACACGACTTTCAAGGCGGGAGGTCCGGCGACTGTATATGTGACAGTGAACGATGAAGACGAACTGATTCGTTTGCTTGATGCAATGAGAGATACGGGAGCGGACTGTTTTATTATAGGGCATGGAAGCAACATCCTTGTGTCAGATAAAGGATATGATGGTCTTATGATAGAAACCGTCAATATGTCGTCCGAGTGTAAAGTCGAAGGGAACAGTATACGTGCAGGAGCCGGCATGATGCTGGGGCATCTGGCCATAACGGCCAGAGATAACAGCCTTGCAGGGCTTGAGTTTGCTGCGGGTATACCGGGTACCGTAGGCGGAGCGGTATATATGAATGCCGGAGCATACGGCGGAGAGATTAAGGATGTAATCAGACTTGCCGGAGTCTATGACAGAGAAACCGGTAAGGTATTCGAACTTACAGGAGAAGAACTTGATCTTTCATACAGGCACAGTGTTATCAAGGAGCGCGGTTATGTAGTCCTGTATGCGGTATTTGATCTTATACCCGGTGATCGTAAAGAGATAGAAGTAAAGATAAACGATTATAACTGCAGACGAAGAGAGAAGCAGCCTCTTGAATATCCTTCGGCAGGTTCGACGTTCAAAAGACCCGAAGGATTTTTTGCAGGAGCGCTTATTCAGGAGAGCGGGCTCAAGGGATACAGTGTCGGAGATGCCCAGGTGTCTGATAAACACGCAGGCTTTGTCATTAATAAGGGGCATGCGACAGCTACGGATATATATTGTCTGATACGTGAGGTCAGAGAGAAAGTATATGCTGACACAGGTGTCATGTTGGAACCGGAAGTGGAGCTGATAGGAGATTTCGCATAATGCGATCCGGAGGGGTATCATGAGATTTGTTGTTGTGACAGGAATGAGTGGTGGTGGCAAACGAACCGCCATGAAGATGCTTGAGGATATCGGATTTTATTGTGTGGACAATCTTCCGATACCACTTATTGACAAGTTTGTGGAACTTATAGCCACGCCCAACAGTGAGATCCAGAAGGTTGCCCTTGGACTGGATGTAAGGGCCGATCAGAATTTTGCCGATGCCTCCAGGGCACTTAAGAACCTGAGAGAGAACGGATATATATATGACATAGTCTTTATGGACGCAAGTGATGCCACTCTGGTGAAGCGTTACAAGGAGAGCCGAAGGATACATCCGCTTGCAGTTGCTCCGGATAATCGTATCGAAGACGGTATCAGGAGAGAACGCAAGATACTCGAAGAGATAAAGAGTGAGGCGGACTATGTTTTTGACACATCGAATCTTCTCACACGCACGCTGAAGGAAGAATTGGACAAGATATTTGTAACCGGAGGAAGCTATAACAGCCTCTTGGTCAACATTTTGTCATTTGGATTCAAGAATGGAATCCCGGCTGATGCGGACATGGTCTTTGACGTGAGATTTCTTCCCAATCCATTTTATATTGACGAGCTTAAACATCTTACCGGCAAGGACAAAGCGGTCAGAGATTATGTTATGTCTTTTGATGAAGCGGGTACGTTCCTTAATAAGCTTGTTGATATGCTGGAGTTTCTGATTCCTTCATACGTGAAAGAAGGTAAGCATCAGCTTGTTATCGCCATAGGCTGCACGGGTGGTCAGCACAGATCCGTGACTCTGGCAAATGAGTTATATGACAGAATGAAAAATAAGGGCGACTACGGGCTGTCGGTCGACCATAGGGATACGAAGGACTGACATATGTCATTTTCAGCGATTGTAAAAGAAGAGATGAGCGAAGTGATAAGCAGTGCCAGGCATTGTCAATTGGCAGAGCTTGCGGCGCTTTTTGAGTTTTCTGTGGATGTCGGGCAGACCGTAAACGGTCATTTTTTTATTGATATACTGACTGACAGTGAGCCCGTAAATAAGAAATTCTTCGCATTATTAAAAAAGACGTACGGGATAGGTTCGAAGAAGGAGCTTGATAAAACCGATATACGTCCGGTGCTTGAAGGATTACGGCTTTTAAAAAACGGTGAACTTGGAAAATCCCTGGGTGAACCTGTGCACGGTGTGCTTCTTAAGCAGTCATGTTGCAGGCGGGCCTTTTTAAGAGGCGCTTATCTCTGCGCAGGATCCATGAGCGACCCGAAGAGAAGCTATCATCTGGAGATCGTATGTGACAACGCCATGCAGGCGGCGCAGCTTATTGATGTGATCCGAAGTTTTGATCTGGATGCCAGAAGTACGAAACGTAAAGATAAGTACATAGTATATCTTAAGGAAAGTTCGGCCATAGTTGATTTTTTGGGAGTCTGTGAAGCACACGTTGCTTTGATGGAGATGGAGAATGACAGAATAGTCAAGGAAGTACGTAATTCGGTCAACAGAAGAGTTAATTGTGAAGCGGCCAATATCTCCAAGACGATCAATGCATCGACCAGGCAGATAGAGGATATCGAGTACCTGAGAGACCACTATGGCTTTAACAGACTGCCGGATAACTTAAAAGAGATGGCTTTGATGAGACTTGAATATCCCGATGCGACACTGCCCGAGCTCGGCGCACAGTTTGATCCTCCTTTGGGAAAAAGCGGGGTCAATCACAGATTAAGACGCATAAGTGAGTTGGCGGATAAAGAACGTCTTCATCAGTAGTTTTTTAACTCTGCAGATTTTTATATATTCTGTGTAGGATTTTTTATTCTCTGTTGAAAAGATATGTATTAGATTGTACACATCAGGTTGTGATCCCTGACAGTCGGGGACAACTACAGAATTATTAGGAGGATAAAAATGAGAAAGAAAATTTTAGCAGCTATTATGGCAGTGACAATGCTTGCACTTACAGCTTGCGGAAGTGCAGCAGCACCTGCAGCAGCACCTGCAGCAAGCGGATCAGGGGATTCCGTAGCAGCACCTGCAGCATCAGGCAGCGGCAAGAAGGTCGCAGTTGCAATGCCTACTCAGTCATCAGAGAGATGGATGCATGATGGAGCTAACATGAAGGCACAGCTTGAGGAACTCGGTTATACCGTAGATCTTCAGTACGCAGAGGATGACGTACAGGCTCAGGTTTCACAGATCGAGAATATGATCGCAGCAGGCGCTAACTGCCTTGTTATCGCAGCTATCGATTCAGACGCTTTGGTTAATGTAGAAGCACAGGCTAAGGAAGCAGGTATCCCTGTTATCGCTTATGACCGTCTTCTTATGAACACAGATGCAGTAAGCTACTACGCTACATTCGATAATAAGGGCGTTGGTACCAAGATCGGTGAGTACATCGTTAATCATTGCGGTGCTACACCGGAAGATCCTAAGACTATCGAGTTATTCATGGGTTCGCCTGATGATAACAACGCTCATATGCTTTATGCAGGTCTTATGGAGCAGATCCAGCCTTTGCTTGACAGCGGTGCTCTTGTCTGCAAGTCAGGTCAGACCGATTTCGAGTCTAACAATACTTTAAGATGGGATCAGCAGACAGCAATGAAGAGATGTGAGGACCTCCTTACAAGATACTATGCAGACGAAGATCTTGATATCTGCGCATGTGCATACGACGGTCTTTCATACGGATGTATGTCAGCTCTTGAAGGTGCCGGCTACACAGATGCCAATTGGCCTCTGATCACAGGTCAGGATGCAGAGCTCATGGCTACAAAGCACATCATCTCCGGCAAGCAGACAATGTCTATCTACAAGGATACAAGACTTCTTGCAAGCAAATGTGTTACAATGGTACAGGCAGTGCTTGAGGGTTCAGAGCCTGAGATCAATGATACAGAGCAGTACAACAATGGTAAGATCGTAGTTCCTTCATATCTTTGTGAACCTGTTCCTGTTGACAAGGACAATTACAAAGAGATAATCGTCGGTGGCGGTTACTATACTGAGGAGCAGTTGGCTGAATAGTCAGACAGGCTTTATCATTAAAGACAGACAGGGCGGCAGCACATGCTGCCCTGTTTTTACAAATGATCACAAGAAGGAGTAGGTAGGATGTCAGATTACATCTTGGAAATGAATCACATTACGAAGGAATTCTCCGGAGTAAAGGCTCTTGATGATGTTAATCTTAAGGTTAAAAAAGGCGAGATCCATGCTATATGCGGCGAGAACGGAGCCGGCAAATCCACTCTGATGAATGTCTTATCCGGTGTATATCCGCACGGAACATATGAAGGTGACATTCTGTACAAGGGTGAGCATTGTAAGTTCCATAACCTTAGGGATTCGGAAGCCAAGGGCATAGTTATTATTCACCAGGAGCTTGCTCTCTCTCCCCTGCTTTCCGTGGCTGAGAATGTGTTCATAGGCAATGAGCAGACTAAGAGGAAGGGTATCATTGATTGGACCAAGACGAGAAGTCGTGCTCAGGAGATGCTTGCGAAAGTGGGACTGGAGCATGAGGATGTCAATGTTCCCATCAATACTCTCGGCGTCGGTAAGCAGCAGCTTATTGAGATCGCCAAGGCCATGGCCAAGAAGGTTGAACTTCTTATCCTGGATGAGCCTACGGCGGCTTTAAATGATGAGGAGAGTAAGAAACTTTTGGATATCATGCTTCAGCTTAAGGAGCAGGGTATTACGTGCATCATCATCTCACATAAGCTCAATGAGATCGAATATGTTTCGGATTCTGTCACCATTATCAGAGATGGTAAGACGATAGAGACACTTGTCAAGGGAGTGGATGATTATTCCGAGGACAGAGTCATAAAGGCGATGGTAGGTCGTGAAATGACCAATCGTTACCCTGCAAGAGAGGGTGTAGAGATAGGTGATGTGATATTTGAGGTAAAGAACTGGAATGTTTATCATCCCGATGATGAGCACAGACAGGTACTTAAAGATATCAACATCAAGGTTCGTGCGGGCGAAGTTGTTGGTCTGGCCGGCCTGATGGGAGCCGGAAGAACAGAGCTTGCAATGAGTATCTTTGGACGCAGTTACGGTCAGAAGATATCGGGATCGATCCTCATTAACGGTAAGGAAGTACATTTAAAGACTGTTAAGGATGCGGTTCAGAATAAATTGGCTTACATTTCCGAGGACAGAAAGACATACGGACTTAATCTGATCGGAGACATCAAGGAGAATATGACCATTGCAGCGAGACCCTTCTTCTTTTCCAAGAATGGAGTTATCAATGCAAATGATGAGATCATTGCGGCGCAGGAATATAAAGAGCGCATTAATGTGAAGGCCAATTCCATCAATCAGGTGGTCGGATCCTTATCCGGCGGTAACCAGCAGAAGGTTGTGGTTGCCAAGTGGATGCTGACTCAGCCTGATGTTCTGATAATGGATGAGCCTACAAGAGGTATAGATGTAGGAGCAAAATACGAGATCTATTGCGTGATCAACGAACTTGCAAAAGCAGGTAAGGCGATCATAGTCATATCTTCGGAGATGCCGGAGATAATCGGATCGTGCGACAGATTATATGTCATCAATGAAGGCGAGATAGCCGGAGAACTCAATAAAGACGAATTCTCGCAGGAGAAGATCATGCAGCTGATCATGGCTCATCAGAGAAAGGGAGATGGAAATGAATAATAAAAAAGTTGTTAAAATGGACATGAAACAGTATGGAATGTTTTTTGCCCTGATAGCTATTTATCTTGTATTTGCGTTTTTGACAAAGGGCGCCAAC
>JAEEGL011801183.1_pt1 | contig 18296 bp, 19 predicted proteins | sample 9134231 | NCBI WGS metagenome assembly JAEEGL01 (sample SAMN16246548, study PRJNA631951) | gut metagenome | biome: gut microbiome; feature: rumen; material: fiber-attached | host: Bos | place: Iran: Karaj | collected 2018-10 | reverse complement strand
TTCTGTAGTCACCGATGATACGTCCACGTCCGTAAGCATCAGGAAGACCTGTGATAACGTGTGATGAACGGCATGCTCTCATCATAGGTGTGTAAGCATCGAAACATCCTGCGTTGTGTGTCTTTCTGTGTGTTGAGAAGAACTCTGAAATCTCAGGATCTACTGTATATCCGTTATCGGCACATGCCTTCTCTGCCATACGGATACCACCGTAAGGCTGCATAGAACGCTTGAAGGGCTTATCTGTCTGGAAACCTACGATCTTCTCCTTAGACTTGTCAAGATATCCGGGGCCGTGTGAAGTAATAGTAGAAACAACCTTTGTATCCATATCAAGAACGCCGCCTGCTTCTCTCTCCTGTCTTGAAAGATCAAGAACCTGTGCCCACAGATCCTTTGTGTTCTGTGTGGGGCCTGCGAGGAACGAATCATCACCATCATAAGGTGTGTAGTTTCTCTGGATGAAATCACGTACGTTGATTTCTTTGCACCACTTGCCGTCGTTGAAACCTTCCCATTCGGGTCTCATTTCATAACTCATTTGAAATGCCTCCTATAAAAGTATATTTTTTAAACAGCCATTGTGACTGTTTTACGCGGAATAAAATCTGCCAATCTGACAGTTGCCGTGTCTTTTAATTATAATCGTCTTAAAAATTTTATTCAATACGGATTTGGATTTTCTCCTTATTTTTAACGGGTTTTTCAAAAAAATTTAAGTATTTGTTAACACATGATTTACATATTATTTTTATGTCAACCCTATTTCGTCTGTGATAAAAAATCCCACATTGTATTTTCCCTAAAAATATGTAATGATATCTACGGTTTGATAAACAGTAATAACACGGAGGAAAATAAAATGGCTGAAATCACAAAAGATACAACAATCGGCGAAGCACTCATGATCAACCCTGACATTGCTCCCGCTCTTCTTGAGATTGGTATGCACTGCCTCGGATGTCCTGCATCACAGGGAGAGACCCTTGAGGAAGCTGCCATGGTACACGGCATTGACGTAAATGACCTTCTCGCAAAGGTTAACGGATAATCAATATCAGGCAATAAAAAAAACCGCTCATGCGGCTTTTTTTATTTGTTACGTCTATATTATTTTGCAGCCTTCTTTGCAGGTGCTTTCTTAGCAGGCTCAGCCTTCTTTGCTTCAGCCTTGGGAGCTTCTGCTTTCTTCTCCTCTGCCTTCTTAGCGGGAGCTGCCTTCTTTGCAGGTGCTTTCTTAGCAGGTGCCTTCTTAGCCTCTGCCTTTGCAGGAGCCTTTGCAGGTGCTGTTGCTACAAGAGCTGCGATAAGAGCCTTGCCCTGAGCATCGTCTCCGTCATCAAAGCTGTATGAAACCTTCTTGCCATCTACAATCTTCTTAAGATCTGCTGAGCTGATTGAAAGATGAGCTGTGTAATCCTCATACTTGAAGTTCTCAATCTCGAGCTCGCCGTCTTTAACTGCGATGTAAAACTCGCCTGTAGCTCCCTCGTCTGTAACGTAGATTGAGATTGCAACGTTGCCGAGCTTCTTAACGTTCTTCTTGGCAACTGCGCTCTTAACATAAGTGTAAATTTCGCTGTAAGTCATGTCCTTGTCCATCCCTTTCTTTTAAAAATAATTTTTGGCTTTGTTGCCAAATGTTAATTGGATTTTAACATAAAACTTTCGTATTTTATATATTACACGAAAATTATATCTTTAAAAAATCACAAATTCTACTAATACATTTTATAATAATTACCTATTGAAACAGTCGTTTTATTGTCATTTTGTTCAAAACATACGCAAAAACAGGTGTAAAGTTCTACACTGACTTTATTCGCCTTGTAATAAACGAGTCTGCTTTCTGAAGTAATATCGCTGATATGATTACCACGCATCCACACCCGAAAATATAAGCATACGGATTTTTAATTACACCGTTTAGCACCCGTAATACAAGTCCCTGGATTGCATACATTTCAAGAGAGTACTTGCCAAGAAATCTGCTGACAGGATTAACCATAAGTCCCGAAATAATTCTGCTTATTACACATAGCAGAGTTATCACCATGAAAATCAGAAATGTGTCAGAAATAATCATGGCAAAAAGATATATCAGTCCGTAAACATGTGACGCAAATATCTGCTCTTTTAACCTGAACAGTATCAGAACTCTCACAACAGTTGTTATGCAAAAGCATGCTGTCATTAAAATAAATGCCACATACGGATGGCGCAATAGTACGTCCGTGATTTTATCTTTTAAATAAGCAAGGCTTATGCCAATCGCAAACGCAAACACATATATGTAATTACTCTCAGGGGGATAAATCATGAAGCTGATTCCCATAAACAGAATTACAAATATCCAAAGTGAAAAAAGTTTTGCACCGGTCTTTTTGAAAAATCTGAATATGAAATAAAAGACAATATACAAAACTAATGTAAGCTGAAGATACCATCCAAAGCTGATATAAGTGCCTCCGTAAAATAACGACTTAAACAGGAGTGAGCCGCTGATACCGCTGCCCCATTTAAACTCATATATCACATACAGAGCCACAAAAAATAAATATGTCACATAATACGGCAGGAGCCTCTTTTTCGGAAACTCCTTTATATATGAGTCAGGTTTAGCCAGGACCGACGAGCCCAGTCCGAATCCTGACGCAAACAAAAAAAGAATCACGGCGAAGTGTCCCAAGAGATACATGGGATAACCGATAAACGTATCCCAGAACAGTCCCGTGAACTGAAACAGATGATGGACAAAAACACATATGGCAAGATAACCTTTAAAACATTTGAAGTTTTCTCTTGATAAATATGTGTCCATTATTTCCAGTTTAATCTGTGAAGTTCGCCTTTTGATTCAAGATTTGTAAACCCTGTCTGGCGCAGGGCTTCATATAAAACTATTGCTGCTGAATTTGAAAGATTGAGAGATCTGATATCCGGAAGCATCGGTATCCTGATACAGTTTTCCCTGTTCTCCACAAGTATTTCCTCAGGTATTCCGGCGCTCTCTTTTCCGAACATTATGAAATCATTTTCCGAAAATGATACATCGGTATATTTCTTCTCAGCCTTTGTAGTGGCATACCAGATTTTCGCTCCGGGATTCTTCTCTAAAAAATCTTCGTAGTTAATATATCTGGTGTAATCAAGCTTGTCCCAGTAATCCATGCCGGCACGTTTAATCTGCTTCTCATCAATACGAAAACCAAGAGGTTCAATGAGGTGAAGCTTTGTGCCGGTGGCTACACAGGTCCTTCCTATATTTCCGGTGTTAGCCGGTATCTCAGGCTGATGAAGTACTATATTCATTATTTTTTCTCGCTGCGAAGTCTTTCGATGAAATTTCCGATACGCTCAAGAGCAATCTTAAGATTATCTATTGAGTATGCATATGAGATTCGGAGGAATCCTTCTCCACAGTCACCAAATGCCGTACCGGGTACGACAGCTACTTTTTCTTCCTTAAGGAGTCTTGTGGCAAACTCATCACTTGTCATGCCAAACTCTTTAATGCAGGGGAATACATAAAATGCACCGTAAGGCTCAAAGCATTCAAGTCCCATCTCTTTAAAAGCATTCATAAGGAAACGTCTTCTCTGATTATATGCGTCCCTCATCTTTGCCACATCTTCGTCTCCGTTCTTAAGAGCCTCAACTGCTGCATACTGGCTTGTTGTGGGAGCACACATAATGCAGAACTGATGGATCTTGGTCATCTGGGAAATGATTTCCTCAGGACCACATGCGTATCCGAGTCTCCATCCTGTCATGGCATATGCCTTTGAGAAACCGTTTATAAGAATGGTTCTCTCTTTCATGCCGGGCATCTCTACGATTGAGACATGCTCCTCTTTATATGAAAGTTCTGAATAAATTTCATCAGAGATTACAAATAAGTCTTTCTCCTCTATAACCTTGGCAATCTTCTCAAGGTCTTCTCTCTCCATGATTGCGCCAGTAGGATTGTTGGGGAAAGGAAGCACGAGAACCTTTGTCTTCTCAGTACATGCCTCAAGTATTTCCTCAGGTGTGAGTCTGAATTCATTCTCAGCCTTAAGGTTAATGATTACGGGCTTGCCGCCTGCAAGTATTGTGCATGGCTCATATGATACATATGAAGGCTGGGGTATAAGTACCTCGTCTCCCGGATCAAGCATTGCACGGAGTGCGATATCGATTCCTTCAGATCCACCGACAGTGATGATGCACTGCTTCTTAGGATCGTATGATGTATGAATCCTGCGCTGAAGGTAATTTGATATTTCCTGACGAAGTTCAAGGAGACCTGAGTTTGATGTATAGAAAGTCTTACCCTTCTCAAGAGAATAAATACCCTCATCCCTTATATGCCAGGGCGTATCAAAATCAGGCTCGCCTACACCGAGGGATATGGCGTCCTTCATCTCACTTACAATATCAAAAAACTTTCTTATGCCGGATGGCTTGATGCTAACAATTGTCTCTGATAAAGGATTTCTCATGGTGTTATTATCTGCCTTTCATCTTCATGTTTTTTTGTCATTATTGTTCCGTGATCTTTGTATTTCTTAAGTATGAAATGTGTGGCTGTGCTCACGATTGACTCGAATGTTGAGAGCTTGTCTGATACGAACTGAGACACCTCACGGAGTGTCTTACCCTCTATAGTAATGAGTATATCAAAGCCACCGCTTATCAAATATACTGACTGTACTTCAGGATACTTGTAAATTCTCTCAGCCATATGGTCAAATCCTTCGCCACGCTGGGGAGTAACCTTTACTTCGATAAGAGCAGTTACTTTTTCGTCTGTGGTATTTTCCCAGTTAATCATTGTGTGATAACCGCAGATGATACCTTCGTTTTCCATGGCCTGCATCTCTTCAACGACTTCCGCTTCAGTGAGGCCGAGGCGTACCGCCAGTTCCTTTGTCTCTATGCGACTGTTCTTTTCTATAACCCTAAGTATCTCTTCTCTCATGTTTCTCCTCCTGTTATCCGAGTATTCTGTATATCTCATCTGACTGTGGTTTAGTCAGATATCTCTCTTCATCTTTGTTTATTATCAGCTTGTCGTTTTTATCAGTTGTTTGACCGATTATCTCTGCAGGTATTCCCTCTGCTGATAATGCTTTAATTATTTTGTCACCGTCATCTGCAGTGATAAGCAATGATCCCGATGAGCTTAATATATACGGATCAATATCAAGTCCATTACATATCTCTACAGTTTCCTGCCTGAACGGGATTTTATTTAAATCTATTTCAAATCCGACTCCCGAACGCTCTGCCATGTTCCAGAGTCTGCCGTATATTCCGGTCTCAGATATTGGTGATATGTAACTTATAGTGTCAAAATCTTTTATGACACTCATCTCATCATATACTGATAAATAATCGATAAAGCTTTCCGCTCTTTTTATATAATCATCAGAATATGTTTCCAGAAGCTTTTCCCTGCATTCGGAATCTGATACAATCATTGCCGTTCCGGAAAGTGCTGCCCACTTGGTTATTATAATATCCTGACCGGGCTTTGCCTTGTCATGCTTTACGCATATTTCTTTTGAAGAAAAAGCTGTCGCCAGTACATACGGTCTCTTAAGTCCCGGCAGTACATGAACATTAAATCCTGCGATTTTTATGCCATGCTTTTTCGATTCATCATCAGCATCCTTGGCAATATGGGCCACATATTCTTCAGGTGTCCTGCCGTCAAGCATCAGCTCAAGCTCTATGTACTCTGCCTTAGTTCTCACTGCCAGAGCATTGGCTGCCAGTATTACCGCCATCCTTCCCATGCACGGACACATGGGGACCATGCACATCTCGCTTACAAAATTATTACTGTCATACGAGATAACGGTATTGCCGTCACATATACCTTCTTTATCAAGGAAACTGTGGTCAAGATTTTTCCTGACTGACCGTTTCCATATATTTTCCGGCATCCTTCCGGTCTTCATATTTATTCTTCGCTATTTTCCGTATCGTCTGTAGTTTCTTCGTATACATAGTGGGGCAGTTCAAATTCATTGTTGCCCTGCTTGTATTCTGTATAGAATCTCATCTGCACCATTACAACGGCGTCCTCAAAGTTCAGGTCCTCAATCCCGAGAGATGCCATATAATCCCAGACCTTTCCTGCATCGAGAGCAATATAAAGCTCGTATGATGCGCCGTTGTTAATCAGGTCTCTGTATGCCTTGTATCGGTCTACTACGTTGTCACCATTTTTAAGAGAAAGCATTTCGTCGAGTATGTATTCGTTGACCCATGTAGGTGTCAGCTCTCCCGCAGTCACGGTATAAGTAGTATCGCCGTCCTTTAATACGATGACTTCACTGCCAAGAGAATCTATGTATGCATTAATTGCATTTGCTGCCTCTTCCCTGGTCATACCTGAGAGGTCTACGCCGTCCGCCGTTACTCCCTGGGGTATCACAGCCTCGCCTTCAGGTCCGAGACCTACCACTACTTCCCTGACCTCATTGTCCGGCTCACCACATGATACAAGCAGGAGCATAACAAGGACTACCGGCAGTAATCTCATTATCTTCATTATTTCAGATCTCATGTTATAATTACTGATAAACAGACCTATGGTCTATTAGATAAGCGCACTGACAACAACGGGTACTACCATTGCGAGTACGAGTAATATGATAATGATTGTTGATATTGTCTTTTTTGTTTTGTTGCTGTGCATGTTGAGCATAATATCATTCCTCCGGATTACACATGTAAATACGGCTGAAAAACAGCCCTCATATAAAGGAAAATTATATCATGAACCTCGCTGTTTTGGCAATTGTACTTGTATTTATGATATACCTGCGAATAGGTATCAAATGGTCTGACAAGACGTTTAAAAAAACACAGGAGGGTTACCGTCAGAGAGAGGAAGACGCCAACTTCACAAGGCGTAAATCCCTTGATGATCTGGACTATGTGACCATCCCCGAAAATGTTGCCGGGCTGATAAAGAGATTTAACAAAAGCGACCTCACAGCCCTCCTTGATGAGAACACCAAAATCGTCAACCTGAACGGTATATCAAACACTGATTTAAAGCTTAAGTACGGTGCACCAAATATCAATATTCTCTCAGAGTATGACAAGAACTTCGAAACTCTGGTAAAAGGTCTCCAGGATATGGTGTCCGAGGAAACAGGTGACATGTTTAATACAGATGAGAAAATCTCCATCCTCGAATTTGCCACCGATATACATACGGACATATCTGCCTCATATGAAATGCTTGCCCGGATTTATAAAGATACCGGAAGGGAAGCAAAAATCCATTCCCTTATTAAAAAAGCCGAGAGCATCAAAAATATCAGAGGTCCGAGAATCATTGAAAAATTAAATAAAATTCTCGAAGAATAGCAAAGACCCCGGGAAATCCCGAGGTCTTTTATTAGTTGCTTGCGTAATTCACTCCATCAAAGACATCATATACGTTTGTATCGTCCTCAAGTGTATACTCGTCATCTACATAGAGTCTGACATATCTGCCATCATCCATTATGAAATCTACCCATGAATGATTATCTGTACCGTAGAAGTAAAGTATTGTTCCCTCATCTATTGTCTCGAGGGTCTCCTTTCCGTCAAGTGTATCCTTTACATTTACTTCAAGGTCATCCTTTGTCTCAAGATACATTCCGTCAGGAACTTCTATTGTGTAGTAGTCATCATTTGTGGTAATGATGCCGTCTTCGTCCATTGTATATGTTTTGTAAATCTCATATGTGCTCAGGTAATCGCACCTGTCATATATGCGGAAGCTGTCAGGATTTGTAGGTACATATGAGCCAAAGTCTCCTAGAAAATCTGTTATAAATTCTGCCGTATCATCGGACAGTGAATATTCTCTGATTAACCGGCCGTTAGTCTTATCATAAACCTCAGCCAGTAAATAATAGTTTCCGTCATTTACCACGAAATATGTACTGACTACTTCGCCGCTAAATTCATCTTCGTATATTTCATCATCGAAAGCGATTGTAAGAATATATACAGGATTATCCTCTGTGCCTGCCTTTAATGAAGAATATGTATAATACTCGGTCTCACCGTCAGGGAGATGACCGTTTAACAGCCATGAATTTAGTATGTAATCTGTATCATTAGCCGGCATATATTTGCTCTTAACGAGATCCGGATAATCATCATATCGCAGGGTTATCTGCTGACTGCCTGATGCATAGGGAGAGAGCTCATAAATCTGGAAGTAAAATGTGATACCCTCATATCCAAGTACAAAATAAAGGTCCTCTGCATAATCGTAGCTGCTCTCTATGGTATCCGACAAATCGATGTCAGAAAAGAATATGTCATCACCATATTTATCAAGGAGCTCATCCTCAAGTGTATCAAATAGTGAATCAAATTCATCTTCACTTATTACATCATAGATGTGAAGCATCTCACCTGTAGCAGTATCAAAGTTTGCTGTGTATGTGTAATATGTGCCATGGGCTCCACCAAGGTAATCAGTATAATTTGTAATAATACTTACAACTCTATCGTCCGCCCTGAAAATATCCGTATACCAGTTTTCATACAGACATACTCCACTGCTCCAATACTCTTCGGCATTCGTATCAACTGCCATATCAACAAGCTGCTGGAAATTATCAGTGACATTGTACTCATTCTCAAGACTGTAATTCTCGATAGATTCCTGAAGTTCCGGATACTCATCATTAAGACATCTGAGTCTTGTTGCATATGACTCAGCGATGATCATATCCTCTTCATCAGAGTAGTATGTGTTATTAATCAGGTATGATGAAAACATTATCGGATTGACATCATTTGATACGACATCAGGTGTATCGCTGTCGTCATCGTATGTATCCGTCACATCATCGTCTTCAGAATCCGAATCTTCATCAACTTCGTCATCGTTCTCGTCTTCATCTTCATCGTCTGACTTGTCTTTTTCCTTTCGGTCCTTGCTGTCCTTATCAGATGATGAATCATTTTCTCCGCATCCGAACAAAAGCGTGAAGCTCATGAGAATCATTAATAAATACAACAGTTTCTTTTTCACAATCATTTCCCCTTCTTCTTACTGAAGATTTACTTTCTTGCTCATTATTAACAATGTTATTACATAATAAATGCCGCCGATTATCAGTGAAATCACAAGAGAGAATATGCTTATCGTTCTCATTGTATTGGCAAATGTACTCTTAAACATCAATAACATCAAAGAATACGGTCCATTACTCTGGGTAAAGAAATATGAAATAAATGCTGACACAAATGATTCAGCAATCCTTAGCAGGAAACTCCATACAACTGCCATTCCTATCTTATGATTGTTTGAAAGCTGACCCAGAGACAGACATGCAAATATATACAGGAACACCCTGATAATCATCAGGAACATATTTATGATTGGCAAAATAAACTCATAAAGTATGTCATCGCAGTTATATATATAATCTCCAATAAATTCAAATATATCCCAGAATTCGTTTCTGCCGTCAATAAAACATATATATGACCATGCACACGGCACGATTACCAGAATAGTTGCAATTGCCCATATAAGATACGTAATCAATTTTCCATTTAAAATATTGATTTTGCTGACAGGAAGTGTCATGGTCAGATATCCCTGATTTGAATAAATTGACTGATAAAACCTCTGACACAATATTACAAATATTATGACAGAAGCTGCCGTCATTGACATAATAAGCACCGTCATTGATATGACAGAAACGATACTTGCTATATCACTTGTAAAATCACCCAAGTCAGCGTCTTTTGCATTATAGCTGATAATACCGATAATCAGTGATGCAATCATTATTGCATACATACCACATATCTTTTTCCAGGTGGCTCTGAATTCATGCTTGATTATTTTTCCTAACATGCGAACACCTCCCTGAAATACTGATCAACTGTCTTGCCCTGAGTCTTTACTATCTCATCCTTTGATGACTGAAGTAAAATCTTTCCGTTTCTGATAAAGAGTACTTCATCGAGTATGTTCTCGATATCTGCTATCAGGTGGGTTGAAATAAGGATTGTTGAACCCGGATTATAATTTTCCATAATAATCTTAAGAATATAATCTCTGGCTGCAGGATCAACTCCGGCGATGGGCTCATCAAGTACGTAAAGCTTTGCCTTTCTGCTCATTACGAGGATCAGCTGAACCTTTTCTTTAGTACCCTTACTCATAGTCTTAAGAGAGTCATGGGGATTTACATTAAGTCTTGCCAGCATTTCATACGCACGGGCTTTGTCAAAGTCTGCATAGAAATCCTCAAACATATTTATCACCGAATCAACAGTGTCATTCATATCAAGATATGTTGCATCAGGCAGATATGATACAACTACCTTGCTCTCCTTTCCGGGCTTGTGACCATCAACAAGGAGCTCTCCCTCATTTGGTGTGAGGAGTTCGTTTATTAATTTAATAAGAGTTGTCTTGCCGCTTCCGTTAGGTCCAAGAAGACCTACCACATGGCCACTCTCAAGTGAGAAAGAGACATTGTCGAGGGCTGTTACATGACCATATCTCTTTGTCAGATTTCTGCATTCCAGAATGTAACTCATCTTTCCTCTCCTTTATATTTTAGTTTATAATCTCACGATATCCTTAATATCATCTATCTTCTGGGATATCATGTAATCCTCAATGCCCTTTATTACATTCTCGGTTGACATAGGCTCTGCAAAGTTTGCTGTACCGACAGATACCGCTGTTGCTCCCGCCATGAGGAACTCTACTGCATCTTCTCCCGTTGCGATGCCACCCATTCCAATTACCGGAATCTTAACTGCATGAGATGCCTCATAAACCATACGTACAGCCACAGGCTTTACTGCAGGTCCTGAGAAACCGCCTGTCCTGTTTGCAAGGACAAAATTCTTTCTGTATATATCGATCTTCATTCCTATCAGTGTATTGATAAGTGATATTGCATCGGCGCCTCCTGCCTCTGCTGCAAGAGCCATGTCCTTTATGCTCGTCACATTAGGTGAGAGCTTCATAATTACAGGCTGCTTTGCATGTGCCTTAATCTCTTTTGTCACTTCCTCGAGCACCTTGGGATCCTGTCCAAACTGAAGTGCACCCTGCTTTACGTTAGGGCATGATACATTTATCTCCATCATATCGATGGGCTGGTCTGCGAGACGCTCAACTACATTTAAGTATTCCTCCACGCTGTGACCGCATACATTGACAATAATCTTTGTGTCATATTTTTTAAGAAAAGGTATGTCTCTTTCGATAAACACATCAATTCCCGGATTCTGAAGACCGATGGCATTGAGCATGCCTCCCGTTACCTCAGCAACACGGGGAGTGGGATTACCCTCCCATGCCTTGTCTGATACACCTTTTGTGACTACGGCCCCAAGCTTGTTTAAATCAACCATGTCCCCGTATTCCATACCGGAACCGAATGTGCCGGATGCTGTCATAACCGGATTTTTGAGTTCTACGCCTGCTATATTTACACTTGTATTCATATACTGACTCCTGTTCTGATTTATATATCAACATCTTCTGCATTGAAGATAGGACCTTCCACGCAGATACGTGTATTGTTCACATGAGTATGATGATCTTTATTAACTGTTCTGCATACACATCCGAGGCACGCACCTATACCACATGCCATACGCTCCTCAAGGGAAATATATGCTTTCATGTTGTTCTCAGCTGCATACTGCTTTATGGCTCTGAGCATAGGCATAGGACCACATGCAAATATGACGTCACCTTTTACTTCATCTTCCTTAATTGCATCGATGACTGTTCCCTTTGTTCCGACACTGCCGTCTACTGTAGCTATATGGAGATTGCCCACATCCTCAAATTCATCTTCAAGGAAAAGGTCACCGTTTGAATATCCGAGGACTATCTCTGGCTCTTTATCGAGGGCTTTTGCTGTTAAGAGCATAGGAGGGATTCCTATACCTCCACCGATGACAATTACCTTTTTGTCACCAAGTGCTTTGTTTAAGTCATCAGCACCAAGAGCACTCTCGTATCCGTTACCAAGTACTCCAAGTACCTTAATCTCCGTGCCGGCTTCGTATGAAGCAAGTTCCTTTGTACCTGCTCCCGCTGTTCTGTATACCATGCGGAGCAGACCTTTTTCTTTATTTACATCACAAATACTGATAGGTCTTGCTAGAAGCTTTGCGTCGTTATTTATGTATACTCCGAGAAACTGTCCCGGCTTTGCCTCACCGGCAAATGAAGTCTTTATCCAGAGTGAATAAATACCCTCTGCTATTTTTTCCTGACTGTGTATGACAGCCGTCTCTTTTCTCTTTTTTAAGCTCATAATTAATGTCTGCTCCTTTTAAAATATAAAGGTTTTTGTTTTGACAACTATTTTAGATTTTACCACAAATTGCTTGTTTTCGCTTTTAACGGTTGCGTTTGGATTTATGATTATCCGATAGTCACTTTATGGTTTTATGCCTTATGGTTTTATGCTTTCCACACAATATTACCGCGTGCGATTGTGTAATGGATTTTTCCGTCCAGTGTCTCACCTGTGAAGGGACTGTTGTTTGCCTTTGAGACAAACGAATCAAATGTGGTCTGCTCTGTTTCTGAAAAGATACAAAAATCTGCAGGATATCCCTCTTTAATCACACCTGTCTTTAACATATATGCATCTGCAGGTCCTTTTGTCATTCGTTTAATGACAAGAGGAAGGGGCAGACCTTCCTTATGTACCAGAGTGGTGATTGCAAGTGAAAGCGATGTCTCAAGACCGATGATACCACTTGGTGCCTCTATTATGGGCTTTGCCTTCTCATCATCGGAATGAGGCGCATGATCTGTTGCTATCATGTCGATGGTGCCGTCCTTTATACCTTCAACTACTGCTTTTCTGTCGGCTTCTTCTCTTAAAGGCGGATTCATCTTGGCAAGTGTTCCGTGCTTAATACAGGCTTCTTCTGTTAAGGTAAAATGATGTGGCGTTGCTTCTGCATGAATCTTGTCGCTCTTCTTCTTAGCCTGACGAACCAGCTCAACGCCTTCTTTAGAGCTGATATGCTGGATATTAATCTTTGTTCCCGTCTCTATGGCAAGGTCTGTGTCACGCTTAATCATATTTATCTCGGCTTCCCTGTCGGAACCTCCGATACCGTAATGTTCCGAAGCTTTACCGTGATTTACACCGTTATTTTTAATAAAAGCGGGATTCTCCTCATGAAAGCTAAGTATCTGGTCAAGCTCTGCAGCCTTAACCATTGCTTTTCTGATTACATCATCCTTAAGGATAGGGAGACCGTCATCGGTAAATCCTGTTGCTCCTGCTTCAAGGAGTGCATCAAGGTCGTTTAACTCCTCTCCCTTCATGCCCTTTGTAATACATGCAGCAGCCTTTACATTTATTCCGGTCTCAGCACCTTTATCAAGACAGTACTTAAGAGTTTCCACACTGTCTATTACAGGCTTTGTGTTCGCCATCATTATTACGGTTGTAAAACCACCCCTCTTGGCCGCCTCTGCTCCCGTATAAATATCCTCTTTATACGTAAGTCCCGGATCCCTGAAATGCACATGACCATCTATAAGACCGGGTGCCACGATGAGGTCTGTCGCATCAATCATCTCTGCATCGTCATCAATAATGCTCTCTGCTACCTGCTTTATAATTCCATCCTCGCAGAGTACGTCTGCTTTTATTGTCTTTTCATTTTCTACATCAACTATTGTGCCGTTTTTGATTATAAGTTTTTCCATTTTACCTCCATAGGTGTCAGGCACCATGAACAAATTGTGAACAAAACTACTTTTTACCCTTCCATCTCGGATTTTAATTTTTTATATTCTTCCTGTATCGCTATGAATGTCTCTTCATCGCCACCCTCATTGTCCGGGTGGTAAGCCTTGCAAAGTGCTTTGTAACGCTTGTTTAATTTTTCAGGTGTATTGCAGCCCGAGAAGAATGATGTCTCACCGGGCATATTGTCGGCCAGTTCATACTGCCTGTCTATTATCTTATACAGACCGTCGCGAAGCCTGTCGAGATGTTTTATAAAAGGCTTAAGTCCGGCAAACTCCATAGGATCCATATGTCCGTTTGATTTCGATATGGCTCCCGTAATATCAGACAAACTCCTGAAATATTCATTAGAAGCATTTTCAAGAAGCGGATTGTTCTGTATTACCTGGGCACGCCTGATTTCTTCCATGAGGTCACCTGCTCCACCAAGGTGATCGGATACAATCTCGTAATATTCCAGATTCTCGTCATCCTGCTCTATGCTTAATGTCTCGAAGCTCTCCTCATCATCCTCAAGCATATCCATATATCTGTCCTGGTCGTCCTCGTCGAATGACAGCTCACCGGACCACTTTGTCCACTCCATACCGAGTGATATGAGTATCACGGCAACATCAGCTACAATCACAACAAAGAGCATCACAGAACTTATCAGTGACCATGTCCCAAAACCGTTTAAATATTCTTTTAATGATAAACCGAATGTCTCATTTACAGCGCCTGCAATCTTTGAATACCAGAGATAAGCAAATCCACCGGATACAATGACAAATATAAAGAGTGATACTCTGACAAATGCCCTGATAAATACGTTTACCAGTTTATTAAGATGATAAAAGATACAACAGATAACTGTTATCACAGGAGACGTATAATCACAAAGGTCATAATAATCTGCTGTAGCCATATTCATCAGTGACATATAAAGAGAATATGATCCTTTATATATCGTGTCAAAAATCATTCTGACACCAGCTGTGATTATCTTATATACTACAGATACCACCTTAAACAAGACTCCAAGTACAGCAAGCACGACACCTGTCACTGCAACTATTATCATTACTGTCTTCAAATTGTCAGGAAGTATGCTCCTGTTATTGCTTATCATTACAATCGCAAATGTCAGGACTGTAAGAAGCAGCATGATAAACACTGTCTTTATCTTTGCCAGAGCTTTCTCTGTCATCTTTGCAATTGTTGCAACAAACAAAAACGGCAGGGATACTATCGACAGAATATTAATTTTTAAAGCTGTCAGAAGTTCCATTTATTCGTATCGCTCCATCTCATATTTAATCTTAGAGACAAAGCGTCCCACATCATCTATGCTTATCGTAATCTTATCTCCCGTGTTTGCATCTGAGTAAACACAGTCTGTATTACCATAGCTGTATCCATAGAGCGCCATACCTTCAAATGAGTGGGGCTGACCATATACTCCCGTCACAGCATTACAAACATATTCTCCGGGCACGCCTACTGCAACACATCCGGGAAGCACACAGTTTCGCTTTGTGATTTCAACTGCTATTACACGGCAGTCTTTGTAATCCTTCTGCTCTGCCGTATCATTCAGGAGTGTAATAGTTATACCCTTTAATTCATCTGTATATTCTTCTTTGCTGTAAGCCTTGATAATTGTCTTGTCTGAAGGTACTGTCAGATTAAGTACTGTCTTTAAATCTTCCAGAGAATAAACTGTGTCATCCGTCATAATCAGTCTTGAAAATTTATCATAATCACTCATCTCACCCGAATGTGCAATCAGATCTGATGACTTTATGAATTCTTCCTCATTTGCAATTGTGATATTAATTCTCTGTTCATTATCCTTGGATAATTCAAATGACTCCGTGTCTGATGTAAGCTCCACGCCGATTACACCTGAATTATATGCATAAATATTTTTCAGATGATAACTTCCAGGATAAAGGCCTGCCGTATATCCAAAGCCGTTATCCTTATCGAGTATGATGTTGTAATTTTTCTCAGTGACTATATTTTCGATTACTACGCAGATGTAAAATGAGTCGATGAGTTTCTCATCAAGGGAATAGAATTCATCAGGTACAGAATCAAAGGAGACAGTGAGCCTGCAGTCTCCTACCTGGTTGGCGTCATTTATGCCACATGCAGTGAGACATATAAATACAATAAACATTACCAATATTAAATTGCTCAGTAGTTCTTTGCGATTCATACCTTATAACTTGCGAAACAGGCACATACAAATCCACGCTAAGCGCCTGCTCCGCCGCGCAATGCGTGGATTTATATGTGCCTGTTAATTCAGGTTTATATTACTAGTTCATTCCGGCGATGTGCCTTGCAACATGAACACCACTGGCTGATGCATGGGACAGAGAGTGGGTAATACCACTGCAGTCTCCGATAATAAACAGGTTCTTGTGAGGTGTCTCAAGATTCTCATCAATAGAAACTTCCATGTTGTAGAACTTAACCTCAACACCGTAAAGGAGTGTGTCCATATTTGCAGTACCGGGTGCAATGCGGTCAAGCTTGTAAATCATCTCGATGATACCATCAAGAATACGCTTGGGCATTACAAGGGAAAGATCTCCCGGTGTTGCATTTAACGTAGGTGTGATAAATGCTTCGTCAATTCTTGACTGGGTACTTCTGTGTCCGGTAATAAGATCTCCGAAACGCTGTACAATTACACCGCCTCCAAGCATGTTTGAAAGTCTCGCTATACTTTCACCATATCCGTTACTGTCTTTAAACGGCTCAGAGAAATGCTTTGCAACAAGAAGAGCAAAGTTTGTATTCTCTGTCTGCTTTGCAGGATCTTCATAGCTGTGACCGTTAACTGTAACGATACCGTTTGTATTTTCATTAACAACTGCACCCTTGGGGTTCATACAGAATGTTCTCACAAGGTCACCGTACTTTTCTGTACGGTATACAATCTTGCTCTCATAGAGCTCATCTGTAAGATGTGAGAATACTTCTGCCGGAAGTTCAACACGGACTCCGATATCCACGCGGTTTGATTTTGTAGGAATCTCCAGGTCTTTACATACCTGCTCCATCCACTTTGAACCGCTTCGTCCTGCAGAGATGATACAGTATGTTCCTTCGAAATCACCCTTTGAAGTATTTACAAGATATCCGTCGTCTTTCTTCTCAACTTTGGTTACTGTTGTATTAAAGTGGAACTCAACTTTATCCTTAAGCTCATTGTAAAGATTCTGAAGAACAACATAATTAATATCTGTACCAAGATGTCTGACCTTTGCATCAAGGAGATGAAGACCATTCTGAGTGCAGAGCTTCCTAATCTTGGTATCTGCCGTAGAGTAAAGGTGTGTACCCTCGCCTCCGTGAGATAGGTTAATCTCATCCACATACATCATGAGGTCTGTCGCTCTGTCTTTACCGATGTATTCGTAAAGTGTGCCACCGAACTGATTAGTAATATTGTACTTACCATCAGAGAATGCTCCGGCACCGCCAAATCCGTTCATGATTGAACATGTCTGACAACCGATACAGCTCTTTATCTTCTTGCCGTCAATGGGGCATTTTCTCTTATCAAGAGGATTGCCCATCTCAAATACAGCGATATTGTAATTCTTCCCACTCTTCACAAGTTCATATGCAGAAAAGATTCCTCCCGGTCCTGCACCTATTATTACTACATCATATTTCATGCTAATATATATTCCTTCCTGTAAACTCTTACATATCAGAGCTTAATAATGTCATATATTTTTATGGCACGTATTAGAATTCTTCTTTAAGTGCCTCGAGTACTTTATCAAGATTAACGGCTTTTGATGCCTTTAAAAGTACTGTACTGTCAATTACGGCATAATCCTTTACATGCTCAGCTGCAGTCTCTGCATCAGGATAGCAGAATACGTTTGCATCAGATATGCCTCCGTTCTTCGCACCTCTCTGCATTGCCTCAGACATCTCACCGACACATACAACCTTGTCAGCACCCTGCTTTGCAGCATATGCTCCAACCTCCGAGTGATACTTGGCAGCATCAGGCCCTAGTGAAGCAATGTCTCCAAGGATTGCAATCTTGACTCCCTCGCCTTTCATCAAAAGGTCAATGGCTGCTCTTGCAGAAGTGACATTGGAGTTTGAGCTTCCGTCGATGATAGTCATCCTGCTACGATAGTAGATCTCATTACGTCCGCGGAGTGCATGGCATTTCTCAAGACCACGCTTTATCTCTGTCTCCGAGAGTCCCATCAGTCTGCCTGCCGCAGCTGCTGCCACGGCATTTGATATCATATGATATCCGGGAATCTTGAGCTCTACATCTGTATCACCTATTGCTTCGCCGCAGAGAGTAAATTCACTTCCCATCAGTCTGTGATCTCTGATTCTGTTTACATGATAGGGAGCAGATGTATCGGATACTCCGTAGAATACGGGAGCCTGACCGTTCACATCTTTGATTTCTCTTAATTTATCGTCATCACCGTTAAGAAGTGCCTTGCCACCTTCCTTAAGGCCTGTGAAGATTTCTGTCTTTGC